>Ga0115570_10000439_pt1 | contig 34187 bp, 19 predicted proteins | sample COGITO_mtgs_1205_3_FD_87294 | JGI IMG/M metagenome (GOLD analysis project Ga0115570, IMG submission 87294) | Pelagic marine microbial communities from North Sea - COGITO_mtgs_120524 | ecosystem: Environmental > Aquatic > Marine > Epipelagic | place: Germany:Helgoland, sampling site Kabeltonne... | reverse complement strand
GTGACAGGTATCATAATTCACCCCAAGGTGCTTCTGCAATACGCCGACATTACTTGCTTTGGCATATAGCTGATCAAAGAACTCAATCGTCTCCGCAGTGGTCTCCAGGTAACCGAACGGCTCAGGCTCCAAACCGAGATGTAAATCGCAGCCATGCGTTTCACTCAACGCAGCAATATACTCGGCGCACTCAATCAAGTTACGCTGCATCGCTTCGATCTGACGCTCGTCTGTGATAAATGCCTTAAACGAGCCGGGCACGGTGCTCACGCTGCCACTCACACCAGGAGGCAGCAACTGCACCAATATATCAAACAGCTGCTTGGTATAATCCAAGCGTTCCTGCGATTGCCAATCCGGCGCATACACCTGCTCTTTGACGCGCGTATTATGAAAGCTACCATACGGGAACCCGTTAATCGTAAAGACGTAGCAATTCTCCTGTGAAAGCCACTCACGAAAATTCTGCAATACATCCGGCTCACTCAGCTGCTGCGCCGCGAGCGCACTCAAACGCAGGCCAATCGCATACGGCACCTCAGCGGGGCAAACACGCCGACGCACCTGCATGGTGTAGTCTTTCAGCCCCGCAAACGTCTCAGCCCAATCATCGCCACGATGAATATTCGTGCAATACGCTAAATGAATCTGGTGACTAAACTGCATCGGAATCAATCAAGTCAAACTTGGGACACTGCTGAAGGAAACGAACCGGATTCTTATATACAAAACGATCAATCGCCGCATCGTCGAAGCCACGCTTTCTCAATTCCATGATCGCCTTCGGCAGCGCCATCGGATCGCTTACGCCCCAATCGCATGCAGAGTTCATCCAGATACGATCTGTCGAGTCGTATTGCTCCAACATATCAACCGCCCGCGGAGGCGTACATTTTGACTCGGGATAGAGCGTAATTCCCGCCCAAAAACCGGCATCCAAAACCATACGCACCGTATGTTCCTCAACATGATCGATGAGCACCCGCTCAGGTCGCACACCTGAATGCTCCTGCAGCATATCAAGGATGAGCTTCGTGCCCTTCAGCTTATCTTCCAGATGTGGCGTATGCACCAAGATCAATTGATCATACTTCACAGCAATCTCCACCTGCTCCTGAAAGATCTTAACTTCATTCACACTATTCTTGTTCAGGCCAATCTCGCCGACCCCCAGAACATTACTTTTCTCTAAAAACTCAGGAATCAATGCCATTACCTCACGCGCAAATTCAACATCCTCAGCCTCCTTCGGATTGATGCAGATCCAACTGTAATGCTTTATGAAGAATTTCTCCGCCCGGCGTGGCTCATACTCGGTCAATTGCATGAAGTAGTCACGAAATCCGTCGACAGAGCTGCGATCGAACCCAGCCCAAAAAGCGGGTTCGCAGACGGCCTTACATCCGGCCATCGCAAGCGATTGGTAATCATTGGTCGTGCGGGTGACCATGTGGGCATGTGGCTCAATATATCTCATTACACGTTCTCCTTCCATGCGCCGGATGCCGGACCGGGCGTCGCAACCTGTGTCGGTGCGGCTGTCATATCACTAAAAATACTCAGCACAGCTTCGGCACGATTGGTCGAATCGAGCCCCTGCAATGCTTTAAGAAACATTTGATATCGATAATCATCCGTCTCACCACTGCGCTGCACACGATCCATAAAAGCAGCGATATCAATGAGCTTAGAACGAGCATCCATGAAGTAGAGGTCTACAGAATGATGTGAAGGTGTATTCATATGAAAAATTTGACCATAAGCAATGCCCCCGTCAAGTGCGGCATTTGCATCGTGTCCAGATCGGGTGTAATTGTTTTTGTTATCAAAGTAGCGCGGTGCTTCAGCCAGCGTCCGATCAACACAGGCCACCGCACAGAAACTGCGGTAAATTACCCATAAAGGGCATACACACGCAGCTACGGCCCTGATCTTCTTAATTCATTTCTTTTTCCTTATACGGCTATCGTTTTCTGGGCTTATAAACCCGAGATCCCGGCGCGAGCTTGGAGATACCAGCTTTTTAGAAAATCCAGGCCGCACGTTGCGAATTCGTCTTGTGACTTTGCGAAGGGCTTCCATATGCAAACGGCTTCCGCAAGGCTGGAGCTTTCCGGTGAGAAGCTTTCGATGGATATCCAACCTGGATAGTCGATGCGACCTAGGCCCTCTCGCAAGCCTGCCCAGTCGCTGTTGCCGTCGCCAGGAATACCACGATGGCTATCCGATACTTGAAGGTGCAGGAGGTGTCGTCCTGCTTGTTCTATCGCTTTGCAGAAATCAACTTCTTCGATATTCATATGAAAGCTGTCCAATGACAGACCGATAGCGGGGTGATTGACCGCCTCTATTAAACGAAGCGCATCTTGGACGGTATTGACCATATCGGTTTCAAATCGATTGAGCGGCTCGATACCTAGGCGAACGCCTGCCTTTCCCGCGAGGTCGCACACATATCTTAAATTTTGAACGCAACGCGCCCATTCGTCCGCTCGTTCTTTTTCTGTCGCAAGCCGCTGCTTGCCAACCGGAGCATAAAGCGGGCCGACCACGGCGGGGCTTCCCCACTGAACGGCCAAATCGATGCAGGCGCTATAGTAAGACGTGGCGGTCTCGACCTTGCCTTTATCTGCACTGGATAAATCGCGATCTGCTATGACCGCCGCGCAGACGATGGCCTGTAAGCCAGTCACCTCAAGCGCGGTCTTAATGGCAACGGCATCTATCGCCGCGGGATCCTCCACAGGGATTTCCACAAAGTCGAAGCCCAGATTCGCGATCCGGGATAAGAGTGATACATCGCTACCGTCGAAGGGTGAGGTCCAAAGCCACGTGCTTGCTCCAAATTTCATTTTATGTTCTTGGGTTTGCATGTTACTTGAGCGTCATCATGTAGGCCAACACATCGGCTAATTCTTGCGGCTTCAAGAGCACGCCCATCGGCGGCATCGGTGATACCTTTCCGACGTAACCCTCTGCGATGGCCGCTCCCGGATCGACAAGGCTTTGCAAAATATAGTCCTCATTCTTGCGGGTTGCGATCGTATCTAAAGCCGGCCCAATTGGACCGCCAGCGCCGTTCACGACGTGGCAGCGGATGCAGGAGGCGATCGGGTGGGTCAGGAAAATTTCCTTTCCACGAGCGGCGTCGCCCTCGGTAAGTTCCGGTTCTACGTTGGTGATTTCGTATTCGACTTCGTGAAGGGCCACATCGTCCCACCAGGCGGTTCCTATTGCTCTCCCCTCGCCTCCGAAAAGACAGTTAATCGTCAGTGCGGTATGCTCCATGGAACTAAACGTAACCTCTACTTTGCTCCATTCTTTCGCGCGCTTGAAAGCTTTGGTGTTGGATCCGCGTGGCTGAGCTTGGACCTCGTGAGCATTAATCCGGGCGCCTAGCCCGCCGTAAATCGCTTCCGCCTTTATCCAACCGGTGAGGCGGTAATCCGTGTTCGGTTTCACTTTCACCCGGACATACAGCGAGCTTTCAGCCCACAACGTTGATGAGATGCCGAAACTGTTTTTTCCTGCTCTGGCTCCCTCGGTGGCAACGATCTTATCAATCACTCCCTGCGTGCGGATAGCCCAGCCTTTAGGTAGACCGTTGTCGTCGATCTCTTCGAAAGACGGATTAGGCAGTAGATTGGGGCCGGTTATCTTACCCGGCCCTCTTTTCACGTTTCCTGCACCACAGGCACGAAGCGCTAGCTCGAGCCATTCGTCTTCGGAGTTATCCGGTTGCCCGACTAGTTCCCTCGCCACCTGCTCGACTCGGTCACGATTGGGAAAATGGGCAAGTTTGGAAAAGGCTGCGAGGCGGACTAGAGGATCCTTCGCCTGGACCACGGCGGTGTCGAAGAAGAGCTGCATGCCTTCATCAGTATTGGCAATGGCACGGATGGCGTTTCGTTTTAATATCGGCTCGCCCGCCCTGAGAAGGGCGAGTTGATGCGTATCGCGATCCAGCTGACCGAGGCCTTCAAGCGTCCACAAAGCGTGAGCAGCCTCGGCTCCGTTCGCTTCGTCGACGAGTTTTTTCAAAGCGGGAACACTGTCGGTTCGTTGATTGTCAACCAGCAGGCGCTGGGCAGCGAGTCGCCAGAATTGATTGTCATGACCCAGCGCAGCAACCAGTTCTTCATCGGATGCTTTGTCGAGTGAGGAGATGCTGGATTGTGTAGCGCCTTCCCATTTCACCCGGTAGATTCGTCCATGATGCTTGTCGCGATTCGGATTTTCATGGGCACCGGCTTTACCTCTAATGCCTTCGTATCCACCAAGCTCAACACTAGGTGTCGGGTTGTGTTGAATGATAAAGTTATACCAATCAGCGACCCAAAGATGGCCATCGGGCCCTACCTCGGCAGCCACAGGAGAGAACCACTCGTCGGCACTGACGATCAGATTATAGCGGTTCTTCGCCGCGTATCCGGAACCGTCTCTAATGTTGTCGAACATCCCCAGAAGATTGCCGGTAGGCCCTCCGATGAAGGCCATACGATCGCGCCATGCGGGAGGGAAATTGTCAGAGGTAGCTAAAGCGTAGCCAGCCCCGGCGGTGTATTTACCGAAACCATCAACCTGACGAATGTTGGGTGTAATGGGGTGAATCTCGACCTTGTCTGCAATCATTTTCGCGCTCATGGCTATCATGGTCTTCGGGTAAGCCGTCTGCGGAATACCTGCAAAAAAAGCGGGGTTACCGTTAGCCGTAGAACCGAAGATATCACCGGCGGAATTCATTCCAAGGCCCCAGGTGTTATTGTTGAACTGATGGAGGAATTCCATCTTTGAGCCATCGGGCCGAAAGCGAAAGATACCCATTCGGAATTTCAAATCCTCTCCCCCAACCGTCCCGTCGAAGCCGGCGTAACCCACCGCACCATAGATCCAGTTATCTATACCATAGCGCAGATTGGATGGCCCGGCATGGGTATCGAAAATCCCCCAACCGGTCATGATGGTTTCCTTAATGTCTGCTTTATCATCGCCATCTGTATCCTTCAGGAACAGGAATTCGGGAGCTTGGGCGACGACGATCCCGCCATTCGCGAAAGTAAGCGAAGTCGGTATATTCAGGCCCTCCGCAAATACCGTCACTTTATCGCACCTGCCGTCGCCGGTGGTGTCCTCCAGAATTTTGATGGTGTCATTACCAGCGCCGTCCCTGACATCGTTCGGGTAATCAACCGTCTCAGCGACCCAGAGTCGGCCGCGTTCATCCCAGGCCATAAAAATAGGGTTCACCAATTGAGGCTCCGCTGCGAAAAGTTCCAGCTCCCAGCCGACTGGAACCTGAGTGTAGTCCATACTGTCCTTTGCGGAGAGCGGAAACTGGTAAGGCAGCGGTTCCGGGCGTTTCTCATAGTTGGGGATGTTGTCGCGTTTTTCGTCATTCCTCGGCGCGCGGCCGACAATAAAGGTTTCATACGACCGCTTCCTCTTATCACCCACCGACCATAAAATTCCAGCCTTGAGCAGCTGGTGGAAAGCGGGCTGCTCCCACACCCGCTCGTCGTGGCCGGACGCGGTGTAGAACACGCGGCCCTTACCCTGGGTCCGCACCCATGTCCAGGGCTCGGGTTCCGAGATATTGTCATCCTTCTCAGCCACCTCCCGCACCATCAGCACCGTACGATCTTTTTCATTGTGGTTCCTGTGTTTGTAGGTCTCGTCCCAGGCCGCGAAGGCCTTGACACCGGCCATTGCCGGGTGCTTCGCATCGACCACTTTGGCGGTGAACGTGCCGGTCTTGTGACCGGCAAAGCGGCCCCCTACCATTTGATCGAACTCCGGCTCGTTGCCGAAACACCAGCTGGCGCAATGCACCGGCACAAAACCGCCGCCGCCCTCGACGTAGTCCTTTAGGTTCTTCCACTGCCCGGGCGTAATCTTGCCATGGTTCGCATACAGCAGCACCGCGTCGAACTTGCTCAGGTAATCGGCGTCACCCAGCGCCTCCTCGACGCGGGTGACGTAGTCGAAGTAGATCGCATCCTGCCCAAGCCCCTTAGCCAGCATCGGATAATACTTATTGCTATTGTGGTGCTCGCTCTCGTGGCCGAGAAAGAGGACCCGGATCGCGCCTTCCTTCTGGGGTGAAGCCAGAGCGACCCCCGCCGCCAGGGCAAGGGTGCTGATGAACAGGGCGAGGGCACGGGGCAACATACGGTAAGTTTTCATGGATTTATGGATCTTTATTATGCTTTTTATTTATATTGTTATCGTTTTCTGGGCTTATAAACCCGAGATCCCGGCGCGAGCTTGGAGGTCGCGGTCTTGGGATAGGGCATTTTTGCATCCGTTTGCTGGCGCCAGTCCTGCAGCATGTTCAGCAGATTTTGTGTAACTTCAGGGTTCTGTTTCGAGATATCGTTCTGTTCGCCCAGATCATTTTCCAGATCGTAAAGCTGCACGGTTCCGTTCTCGTAATACTCAAGCAACTTATATTTCCCAACCCGGACAGCGCCGCCCGGGCTCTGATTTCCGTGATTACTATAGTGCGGAAAATGCCAGTAAATTGCATCGTGCCCGTTGAACGGCTTCCCTTCGAGTAGCGGAGCAAAACTGATACCATCCTTATGCTGTTCTGGCATCAACGGCAGATCCAGCATGTCGAGTAAGGTGGGATAAAAATCGGTACCGGTAACCGGCACATCTGTCACCATCCCCGGTTTGCTGTGACCCGGCCAAAACACAATCAGCGGAACCCGGAGCCCGCCTTCATACAGCCAGCCTTTTCCACCCCGCAAGGGTAGCATCGAAGAGGAAAAACGTTGATCCATTTGCGCCCGATTGTTGTTTTTTTGGAAGCGATTCGAAGCAGACATCCCTCCATTATCCGACGTAAAGATAATGATCGTGTTATCCGCAAGTTTGAGCTCTTCAAGTTTAGCGCGGATGCGTGCGAGACTTTCATCCATCGCGCCCACCATTCCAGCGAACTCTACATTGTCCTGCTTCTGTTTGACCCACCCGAGTCGGGTGTTGATAAAATCATCGGGGCGCTGGTATTTTTTCATCTCAGCGATACTCGCTTCCGACGGTGCCGGTTCGTCCGGATTGCCTTCCAGAATATAATCCGGTCCATCATCGAGCGGCATTTTCGCCAGTTTCTTTTTATATTTTTCAACGAGATCTTTTCGTCCCTCAATCGGGTCGTGCACCGCGAAATGTTCCAAATGCACAAAAAAGGGTTGATCTTTTTTGCGCTCGATAAAATCGAGTGCGGCGTCGGTCAGTTTATCCGTAAAATAGTCACCCTCTTTTGACTGCAGCGTTTGGTCATACTTGCCGCCCGGGCCGGGCCAGCCGCCGAACGGGGCATGAAAGAATCCCACCCAGCCGGTAATCTCTTCGTCGAACCCGTAGGTCTTGGGATCTCGGGCCACATGTGCTTTTCCGTAGTTCGCTGTCGCATATCCATGTCTGCGCAAGGCTTCGGCTATGGTAATTTCGCCTTCCGGCAGCGCCTTCACTCTTTTCGCGCTGTGCAGTTTTTCGTGGTCCTGTTCCTTTTTTCCACCAATCCATTCCGTCAAATCCGTGCGCGCCGGATATTTTCCGGTCAGAATACTCGCCCGACTCGGTGAACAGACATGGCAGGTAGCGTACGCGTTATCAAACTTCGTACCCTCTTTTGCGAGCTGGTCAATCGCGGGCGTTTCATAAAATGTGCTGCCGTAACACCCGACATCGGGCCAGCCCAGATCATCGACCAGAAAAAAAATAATATTCGGGCTACGCGGCGCTCCACTTACAGACGCTTGCGCCGCAAACACGGCACAGCACAAAACAATTATTCTTTTAAACATATTTTTTATCCAGGTATTTCATTTCTTCTTTTCTTCGGTCTCGCTTCACGGTCCACCTTCCCTTGGTAAGGGAAGGTGCTAATTTGTGCGAACTCCACGCCCACAGAATTTATGTATAAGTGATCCGTGACGATCCACTGCTTGCTCTCTTCGCTTCAAAAAAGCGAGTGAGTCAGGCTTTTCGATCGGCTAATCGATCGGCTTTTCGGTTCGTAAATAAGCGATCAAGTCACGAACTTCGTCCTTAGTTAAATTATCCAGCAGTCCTTCGGGCATCATGGATGTTTCGACTTGGTTACGAGAAATGATATCTGATTTCGGAATGATGAACTCCTGGCCAAACATATTGATCACGACACGCTGCTCATCTTCACTCTTAATATTGCCCGAGTACATACGGCCACTCTGCGTATTGATGTTTACGATTTGATAGCCTTCTCCAATATCTTCATTCGGGTTAATGATGTTGAGTAAGATATAGTCCAAGTCAGCTCGGTTCGAACCAGTTAATTCAGGGCCGATAATGCCACCGTAACCATAAAGGGTATGGCAAGCAGCACAGCTACGTTGATAGACCTGTTTACCATTCTGAAGATCGCCCTGTGCGATTACATGCTCAGTCAACATATCTTTATAACGCTGAATTTCCAGATCCTTATCACTCAAAGACTCAGAATCCTCACCCCAAAAGTCTTTAAACCCAGGCCCTAGTAACTGAACCATTTGTCTGGCAGCAGCTGCCGAAATATCAGACTTTGGAATATTTAACTCCCCGATTTGTCCACGTATTTTCTCTCCTTTTAAAACTTGAAATAAAACCTGAGCAAAACCTTTGTTTGACACTAAAGTCTGAACCACAGCCTCCTTTTGTTCTTTGCTGTAGTTGTCGTATCTCGCAAGGATATCTCGAGGGATCCAGGCGCGTGGATCATTCCAATCAGCAGAATGTCCATAATAGGCCAGCGCTTGTAATGCAGTGACACCCAGCTCTCTATCCCTGATGTATTTCTTAATCATAGGTAGCGCAAGCGGATGCTGGCTCTCCGCTAGAAATAGGATACTGTCCTTGCGTTCACTTAATGGCTTGGTCGCATCTTTCACTGTATTTAATCGACCTTCGACCGCGGCAGCGCTGCCTAAATACCCTCCGACTTCGAGCGTCAGCTCCTGCATTTCTTTATTACCACTTGCAGATAACTTCGATTCAAGTGCTGGCCAGCCCTCTGGGATTCCTTCGATAACAACCCCTCGCGCGCCGTAAGCAAACCCCTTCATTAGATCGAGCACTAATGCTTCATCGTCAATCCTAGTAATAGTAGACACGATGACATTCAGTTGTTTCGCATCCGTCACACGCCGAGCGATGAACGTTCTTAACAACGGAATTTGACAGGATTCAGCAGATTGAATCGCTGCAACAGGATCTTCAGCAACCAAAGGCTCAATTCCAAACCAGATCAATTTGGGTATATTGTGATCCTCACTATCTTCACCATGCGCCATCAGATTGTTCGCGATGGGCCATACTGAGTCTTTTGGAATTCGCTGCAGAGCGACAGCGAGATAGCGCCGAACAACCGGTGATGGGTCCGACTGCGCCATCGCAACGAACTGGCTCAATGCCGCATCGCCAGGATCCTTATCTTCGCAAAGCAATTCAATTGCCCAGCCTCGAATATACTCTTGCGGATACGCAAGCAGCTTTAACAAGTCTTCTGTCTGTAAGCCTTGTGTCACATGCAGAGCCCAGAGCGCGCGCAATTTTTTGCCCACCCCTTCGTTGCTGTTAAACATGTTCCATAAATCCTGATGCACATGACTGCCAAGCTTGCCTGAGGCGGCCCGATACTGCAGCAATGTTCTGGAACGACGCACATACCAATCGTTACTATGATTTTGCAACTCAACCAGCTCATCATCACTAAGTGTTGCCAGATTCATTCCAGTGACTCCTTTCGCCCCTTTTGGAGCGAGGCGGAAGATGCGTCCTGTATCCTTATGATATACACTTTTTCCGCAGATCTCAGTGTCGTGCCAATCAAGCACATAGACCGCGCCTTCAGGTCCAGTTTCAATACTAAACCCCACCCACTGAGGATCATTGGCCTTCATCATTTCAGAACCGTGCGATGCAACAAAACCGGAGTCCTTTGGAGTCAGCTCGTCTGAGAGCACGTTCCCCGAATGCATATTTGCCATAACAGCCTGACCTCGATAATCCGTCTCAAGTAAATCCGCCTGATACACACGAAGCCCTCCATGCGCAGAACGGTGACGGTGTGTGGCGATCGTTTTAATATCATCATAGACATATTGGTTAATGTGCCTACCGCTTTGACGGTGATAAATACCGCCATTGATGACGTGGAAGATATGCGGAATCACGCACATGGAAGCGAACAGCTGCCCCTTATCGTCCCAATCAATCCCCCACGGGTTACTAAAACCATGCGCAACGACTTCGAAGCGGTCTTTGGTGGGGTGATAGCGCCAAACCCCGCCATCGATATACTGCGGATCCTCGGCTTTTATCGATGTAGGGAATGGATCTCCAGCTTTGAATATGACCCCTTCGCCGATCGGTTTACCCACCTGCGAACGAGTAAAAACTCCATGGCAACCATAGAGCCACCCATCGGGGCCCCAGATAAAACTGTTCAAAATTTCATGGCGATCCTGAATGCCCCACCCCGTTAAACGGACTTCAATCTCTTCATCCGCTTTATCGTCATGATTTCTGTCGGGCACGAATAATAAGTTCGGAGGCGTGCCCAGCCAAAGCCCATCAAAGCCAACGGCAATGGCCGAAGGGAATGGAATATCGTCCATAAACACCTTCTTGGTATCCATTTTTCCATCACCATCGGTATCTTCTAAGATGGAAATGGTACTATCCCCAGAAGCAGAAAACCCCTCCCTACGGGTCTCATAATCCCGATTCTCTGCAACCCAAAGTCGTCCCCTGTCATCCCAACAAAAAGCCATGGGCTGCGATATTTCAGGATCAGAGGCGAATAGGACAGCCTCGATACCATCCACAGTCGTCATCTTAGCAAGCGCTTCTTCACCGGTTAAAAACGGCACTAGAGGTCGTCCATATTGATCAACCCCGCCCTCAGTCTTAGCTTCTTCGGCAGGCTCCACGCCTTGAGCTTCTTGACCTGCCCACTGTGCCCAGGCTTGATCGATGAAATTTTTATCACGCTGCCCGGAATAGACAACGAAACGATGTTTGTAATCTAAAACACTGCCTTTTTCGATCTTCAAGGCGCCCTTACCCGTGGAGGCAATACCTACACCATATTGCCCGTCCACTCGCCAAAGCCCCGGATAGCCTGGATTTTCGGGGTGGTCAAAGAGTGCGACATGCCCCCAGTCATCACGCCCTTCGATCTCCATGCCTAGGTTTAGCCATTTTGCGCTTTGAGCATTCGTTGCTTTATTCTTAGCTTCATTGGAGTTCAGGGCTCCAGCCTGTATGCCGTTTGAATACGGCATACGTAAAAAGAGGCCGCCATATGGATGCTTCTTAATCTGGAGATCAACGAAGGCTTTGCCTGACCAATCGAGGTCGACCAAGAATTCCTGCCCGGCATCAGAGACTGTCCAAATTTGTGTCTCTTCCATCACAGAGCTGCCGTCTTTAGCAAGCAAATGATAGACGGTCTTCCATTTCACATCGGAGCCATGGTCCTGTAGGGTCTCCATGGATTGTCTCTTCCAGTAACTCCCTTCAGGATGATGGAAATAGTCGCGGCCATTCACCCCCGTAAATGCCCAATAGAGACCCGTTTGGTGTTTGTGGTGCCCAGGACTGTTTTGCGTTAATACACCTTTCCCGTCCGGCGCGACGATGGGGTGAATATAAGGACGAAAATCCGCCTGCGCATTTTGCACCAAATAGGCGGTATCATTACCTTCCCGATACACAGAAATGGTCTGAGCATCATCATCCTGAATCAGATGCAGACGTTCAGAGTATGCTGAAGTCACTAACAGTGACAGCGCTAGAGAGTTGAAAAGATTTTTTTTAGTAAACATTTTAAATATGAGGTTGTAAAAATTTTTAGTGATCAAAGGGAGGTTTGCTGAGGTTCCCTTTGAATTTTGATCTGCTTATAACCACCCTTCGCCTTGAAATATAGAATCAGAATCAAGTAGAGCACTGCCATAAGTGCAGGGACAAAAGAAGTCAGCTTTAATGCCATGCGGCCCCCATAGAGCCCGGCCTCTTGAACGACAGGCTTATCTTCACTCGCATGAAGATAAGCATCAACCCACCATGAAGCAAGTGCTGCGTGATTTTTATCGGTTTTGTTTTCTTGAAGCAGAAGCTCACCTGCCCGCGCTAGCTCAGCACCACCATTTTCTAAAACACCCACTTTCGCACCATCTAAGCCCACGGTCGAGAAGCCGAAGAAACTGTTTTCATTGCCAGCTTTATAGCGTTCGAATGCAGCGGGAGCTTTTTCTTCTAAGCTCTGAGAGGCGAATTTATCCTGTTTAAATCCAATGGCAGGCCCCCCCAGGATACCCGCCGCCAACATTCCGACACCGCCAACCATCCCAATCGCAACGGCACCACCACTCGGGAAACGTTCCGATACCACAGCCAGCATTGTCGGCCACAAGAAGGTCTTACCCAAGGCATAGACGGTAGCTGCTACGACACATAGAGCAACCGAGGTCGCCACACTCAGCATTTGCAATCCGATAAATCCAAGTATGCCGCTCACTAGCAATAAGCCCAACGGAGAGATCTTTTTGACAATTGGCCCCGCAAAGAAGCGCAGAATAAACATTAACAGCGAAGTATATGAAAACAGAACCAATCCCTTTGTTGGGCTGGCCATGATCGAGCCAGTAATCTTACTAATCCATGAATCCGTGCCTAATTCTACATAGCCAACCATCGCATGGATGAGAAGCAGCACGAACATCAAAGGTACGAAGATTGTCTTCAGCATCTGCTTCAATGTGACACCAGCAACTGCCGCCTCTGAGCGAGGGAATTTCTGCCCAAGGAGCAACACCCCATATGCGACCACAGGAATCAGGAATAATAACATTTGAATCTGCCAACTAACTGCAGCCGAGATCACTGCGCCAGAAGCATCGACTCTCGCCGCCATAAATGCGGAAGCCACACTCCCTAAAACCAGACCTGCCGGCCAGCCAGCATGCAATATATTCAGATAGTGTGTTTGTTGATTCGGAAAGAGTGTTGCAGTCAATGGGTTGACGACGGCCTCGGCAATGCCGTTGCCAATGGCAAAAATAAACATGGCAACAAAAAGACACCAATATGCGGCATCCGTCCCACCCGATGCAAAAAATGCGGGTGTGGCAAGAGTCAGGAGAGCAGAAATAAAGTGTAACACAAAGGCAGCACCCATTAGTTTCCCGTAACCGATCTTATCGGCAACCAAACTGGTCACAATGATAACGAGTCCAAATCCAGTCAACCCTCCCCCCGTGATTGTCCCAAGGTCGGTCATGGTGAATCCAAATTGTTCCGCCCATTGCCCGAGAACTCCACCACGAACCGAAAAGCCCACGCCGGCAGCTAAGATAGCCATAAAGCCCGCCCACAGGAGCCGTTGTGCATGTGGAGAAGCCGTGTTTTCTGATGTATCACTCATAATAAATTCTTAGTTATTGGGTTCACTGTTGGGGTTGAGTTGCCTGACTGCATGTCTCGATTGAAAATTAAATGTTCCAATAGAGCGCGGTGCTACTGGTGTGACCAAGAGGGAAGCTTGATCAGCTCGCCGCCCTTCAGAGCCGACTCGTGCGACAAGATCCCGGTCAAAGTGATGTTTGCCGATTGCACAGCATTTGGGTATGCATCCTCACCGCTTTGAAGCATTTTGACAAAATGATGAACGAGATGAGGGTGCGAACCACCGTGACCGCCCCCTTGCGTGTAACTAAGGTGCTCCTCGCCCTCCTCTCCGCCGTAGACACCTCCGGTTGTGAACGGTGCAATTTCATCGGGCAGAAGGTGCGCAAAGTCCGGACACTCCACCTTTTCTGGAATTTCCGGCTCGGGCTTGTTTGCGGTGTGAACCACCAATGGATCGCCTTCGATCAAAGGCCATTCAACTGATTTCTTTGAACCATAGACCTCAATGCTCTCGCGGTACTGGCGCGCCACGTCAAACAGTGAACGATGTACCTGTGCACTGAGATCCGAGTCCTTAAACTTGATGTGGGTCGTCTCGACAGCAAACGGCGATCCGTAACAGTCATGCATCTCCTTTGCAATTGTCCCTGAAGGGAAGCAACTGACATACTCTGCCTGATTCTGAGCCAAGCCTAACACCGGCCCAACACAGTGAGTGGCATAGTGCATCGGAGGCAGGCCGGGCCAATAGCCCGGCCAACCGGACATGTCCTGTTGGTGGCTAGCCTTGAAAAACTGTAGTTTGCCCAATTCACCCTTCTCGTAGAGATCCTTCATGAACAAAAACTCACGAGAATAAACCACTGTCTCCATCATCATGTATTTAAGTCCAGTGGACTGAGTCAGCGCTACAATTTCTTCGCACTCCTCTGCCGTGGTCGCCATTGGCACTGTGCAGGCGACATGCTTACCTGCCTTCAATGCTGCGATCGTCTGCGCACCATGATTTGGAATGGGTGTATTGATATGAACAGCATCAACATTTGGATCCTTAAGCAGTTCATCATAATCGCTATAACGTGTTTCGATACCAAACTTGTCTCCAATTTGATTGAGCGTCTCCTCGTTACGTTGACAGATTGCATACATATTCGCGTCTGGATGCTTCTGGTAGATAGGGATGAATTCTGCACCAAACCCGAGACCAACGATAGCTACATTATATTTCATTTTAATATTTTTATTTACTGATTTAGACAGTTCCTGCTCCGGCACTCATTGCTGAAAATTGTTGTCCGTTTAAATGCCTAGTATTCATCGGATTTATTTAATCCGTGAATATTACCACAATTTAAGGTTTCCGTCTTGCTCGATCAGTCCGCATTTTTGTATGTTTGCGACATCGGATACGTGCTTATGGATACAGATCACCTAATACAGAAGAAATTGGATTTTATTAACAAAATTCGACCTGACAGTCATTTCCATCTGTTGTTCGAGCACTTGACGAACGTTTGTTTCTTTGCAAAAGACATCCATGGCACCCTATATGTAGTCAACAAAGCTCACGTTCGTCATCTTGGACAATCAGATGAGCTAGACGTTATTGGGCGCAAGGATAGTGATTTTTTTTCGCCTAGTATGTATGAAAAATTTCGCAAAGATGACCTGAAAGTCATGGAGAGCCACTCTCCTCTCCTCCAATTAGTTGAACTTTTTCCCAATCCGCAGGGAATACCGGATTGGTACATAACCAACAAGATCCCCCTCTTCTCGTCGGACAACAAGGTGATGGGTGTCATGGGATCCATCGAAAATTACGAAGCATCTAAGCAGGTAAGCTTGTCGGACAAGAGGCTGCTCAAAATGTTTAAGTACATACAAAATCACTTCACAGAAAATATAGCCATCAACAATCTTGCTACAGAATATGGGCTGTCTTTGAGACAATTTGAAAGGAAATTTAAAGAGCAGCTGCGGATCACACCACGAGAGCTGATCATTAAAATGAGAATCCAATTGGCTTGCGATCAACTTCAAGACCCTAAAAACGAACTGAGTGAAATTGCATATTCCTGTGGATTTTATGACCAAAGTGCACTGGCTCGCCAATTTAAGAAGCATATGGGTTTTACACCAAGCCAATATCGAAAGCACTACTACTAGCGTCCTTTCGACTTCTTCCCTCGTCTTCTGTCTTCTGTCCATCTAGGTATCAATCATCCACGCCGCGCTCGCAGCACTTGATCAAAAAACTTGAAGCTCTCGGCAATATGCTCCTGCCAATACGGCCACTCATGACCGCCCGGATGTTCCGCATATTCAAACGACACACCCGCCTCGCGGAGAGCATGCGCCAGCGCGCGGTTGTGCTCGATCAACAGATCATCGACCCCGCAATCGAATCGAAACGGCCGCAAGGACTCGCGCTGACCCAGCATCGTCGCCAATACGGATTGCGCATCAGGATCATGCCGATACGCGGATAAATCTTCCTCCACAAACAGCGCCATCTGCTCGACTGCGGTGATCGATGAATGCCCGGCAAACGCAGCAAAACGATTGGGATACTTTGCCCCGATGCGCAGCGCACCGAAGCCCCCCATTGATAGGCCTGCGATACAATGCGGCGCGCCCAGTGCATTGCCTGTCGCGACATGCACCGCCTGCGGCACGTCCTGCACAATCCATTGCTCAAAATCCTGACTGATATGCGGCACATAGCCACGGCCGTCAGGGTGACAACTGCCCACCTGAGGGAATGGAAGACAGAAGCGAACGCCTCGGAATGGTGACTGGCTTAAGGTATCATATGTGTATGTGGGATTTCCCATAATATTGATACGTTGAGATAACTGAAAAAGAATGCTCCACTAACGAGACAAGAATCGGCACGTCCAGACCCCTATATCCCCTGATATATAAACTGGCGGTGCACTTCATTTCGACCCCCTATAGAACGAAATGAAAGCTGATATGTAGTCTCGAAAGTGAAGCAAATAGTTTGGCCTTAGCGGCCAGAAAGAACAGATGATTCGTAAGCCTTCACTGCTCCGAGCCATTGGTTGTCGCCAGCGGTGTCCTGACGCTCGCAATATTCGTTCCAGACTGCGCCCCATGGCAGTGAGCGGGCATCTTCCATCATTGCCAAGCGGCTGGTGTAGTCGCCGGCCAGCTCCACTTCGCGCAGCGCTTGAGTCGGCTGTAGTAATCCCTTAAGCAGGCCTTTCTTCGCATTACGTGTGCCGATCACCCAGGCGGCGATACGATTGATCGAGGCATCAAAGAAATCCAGGCCGACGTGGATACGTTCCATTTGGCCACTAGTCACACACTCTTGAAGAATCGCGGTGGTCGGATCGTCCAAAGTAATCACGTGGTCACTATCCCAACGCACACCACGGCTCACGTGTAACAACAGCTCCGGCACATAGAGCAATGCGGCGGAGATCTTGTCGGCCACGGATTCAGTCGGATGAAAGTGCCCTGCATCCAAGCACAGCGCGATTTGGCGCGTCGCCGCATAGGCGAGATAAAATTCGCTGGAGCCCACGGTGTAGCTTTCCACACCAATGCCGAACAGCTTACTTTCAACCGCATCGATGTTCCATTTTTTGGAAACGTCTGCCGCGAAGATCGCATCCAAGGAGTCCTTCAAACGTTCACGCGGCGCAAAGCGATCCGCAGGCGTGTCCTTATAACCATCAGGAATCCAGATATTATTCACCACCGGATTGTTCAACTCTTCACCAATCACGGCGCCGATCTTTCGACACGCGATGCAGTGATCGATCCAAAACTGGCGAATGCCCGCATCCTGATGGCTCAGCGTGAAGCCGTCTTCGGCCTTGGGGTGACTGAAACTGGTCGGGTTAAAATCGATACCGAACTGCTGCGCCTTGGCCCAATCGACCCAGCTGCGAAAATTATCGACGGTGAGCTCGTCGCGCTCTGGCAGTGGCGATCCATCCGTTGCGTAGCTGGCATGCAGATTGAGACGCAATGGGCCGGGAATGTGTGCAGCGGCCTGCTCAAGGTCGGCCATTAGCTCGGCCGGATTAGTCGCTTTGCCGGGATAGTTACCCGTCGCGACACAGCCGTTGCCCGCGCCCGCTTTTTCAGGGGCCTCGAAACCAGCCACATCATCGCCTTGCCAGCAATGCATGGAGACCGGGATCTTATCCAGCGCTTGAAGCGCGGCTTCGGTCTCGACGCCGACGGCGGCGAATTGTTCTTTTGCAATTTCGTAGATTGGATGACTCATAATAGTATAAATTAAGTGATTACTGTTTTTTAAGTGTCTAGTCTTCCCAGTTGATAATGACCTTCAATGAGTCTTTATCTTCTGCGCGATGAATCGCTTCGATAATTTGTGTATGGTGAAAGCGTTCACTATCATTGGTCATCAAATCGAGGTTCGTCATACCACCGCCGATCAGCATGTCGCGGGCAAGCCCGATACCATGCCAGTTTGAGCCGTGGGTGGCTTGATACACTTGCAGCTTGTAGTGGATGTCGTTGTTCAAATCCACTTCATGCATAATCTTCGGCTTACCTGCGGCGCCTTTAACGCCGGCGTGCCCGTCCAACACCGTGCCATAGCCCATCAGCTGTGTGGCCAAGCGGTAGCCCGGCTCGGCCGGTGCATTGACCATCACGAAGTGCGGCTCATTAAAGGGCTGGCATTCCCGTAGTGTGTTTTCCACTACATCGTCATCCCACACCACACCGACCGTGCGCTCGTCACCGAAGTCACGCATCACACGCTCCAGGCGCTCTTTACCACGATTGATCAAGATAATCTTACGCGCTCCCATCGCCTGAGCGCATTGCAGTGCATAGGTGCTCTGCGAACCTGCCGCAATCAGCACCACGATGCGATTTTCGATACAGTTATTAACGCGTGTCATGCCCTCCAAACCACAAGCAAGTGGTTCAACTTGGCAGGCCTGATCGGCACTAAATCCCTTGGGGAATTTCGCAATCGGCCCGAGCTTAACAAACCAATCCGGAAGGATCGCATACTTACGTGCAAATCCCGGAAACTCGTGGCCAGTCGCCTGCGTGTTTGGGCAATACGTCCAATCACCAGTGCCCTCGTCGCCGCAGTAGATACACTCGCGGTCACCACAAGGAATGTCGCAACCGATACCGACCAGATCGCCCGGCTCGAAATTGGTGACACCCTCGCCGACCGCATCCACCTCCGCACTCACTTCGTGCAACAGGATGGCGGGCCATTGCTTAATGCGCGGCAGGCCGACATTATAAATCACCACATCTGACTGACAGACAGAGGTGCGCAACACACGCACGCGGATTTCGCCAGGTGCAGGATCGCCGATTTCTTCTTCAACCGGAGTAAACGTGCCCCCGGGCTTATCGAGATAGTAAACAAGATTTTTCATATTTTAAGAGGCCTGAACGACAGGCATACCTAATTCCACTTTCCAATTTCTACTTTCCACCGTCCTAATTCCCCGAAGGGTGTAACAACACCTTGGTAAAGAATTCAGACTGATCGCGCATCATTTCCAGCGCGGCGATGCCCTCATTGAGCGGCACCTTGTGGGTGATCAGCGGCTTGAGTTCGAGCGTGCCACTGGCGATCGCTTCGAGGGTGGTGCGCCAATCATCATCGTCGCCATATACACTGAACCCGGAGTTCCAGGTGCCAAGCAACTCGACCTCGCGACGCATCAGTTGCGAGATCAATGCCGCGGGCAAAGTCACATCGGCAGAAGGATTGCCAAGCATGACCATACGGCCCGCACGACGCACCGAGCGCAACGCGGCCAACATGGTCGGCGACACCCCTGCGGCCTCGAATGTCACATGTGCACCTCGTCCGCCTGTCGCTGCCTCGATCACTTCGGTTGAGTCGTGCTCGCGACTATTATATACGTCGGTAAAGCCTAACTGACGCGCCAACTCCAGTTTGCCTTCGAGCAAATCAAACAGGAATATTCGGGAAGCGCCCATCGATTTGAGCCATTGCGCAAGCATCAGCCCAATCGGCCCAAGGCCAAAAATTGCCACTGTATCGCCTAAACGGATACGTGCACGGCGTGCGGCGTGTAGTGCCACGGCGGCTGGCTCCGTCATCGCAGCCTCTTCCATCGAGACCGAATCCGGCAACTTGATTAAGTTACGCACCGGCGCGATCACATATTCAGCAAAGCCGCCATCGCTACGCGAGCCGAGATAGTCGTAACCATCGGATTGCGCATACTCACCCTCCTCGCAGGCCGGATGATCATCGTTCCACAGCAGCGGAAACACCGTCACCCGATCACCCACTGCGTAGTCGCTCACATCATCTGCCACGGCAGACACCGTGCCGGCAAACTCATGCCCGCAGATCGTCGGAAAGGAGTAAGTCCCCCTTGAGAAAGAGCGCGGGATATCGGAACCGCAGACTCCGCAGAAGCCGAGCTGCACGCGCACCGTTCCGGGGCGCAGTTCAGGGACAGGCACCTGTTGGTATTTAAGCTCACTGATGCCGTGTAGAACCACGGCTTCCATTGTGTCGTTTGAAGTCGTCATATCTATGAAACTGCGATTGCGGATTTACGTGCAGCGAGGCCTTCAGCAATGGCAGCCTTCATCGTCTTGATGTTGTCCGGCCAGCTGGCAGATGAATGGAAAATACTACTGGTTCCAGCCACCAAATTGTCGGCACCGGCGGCGACCATGCCCGGAATATTTTCAAAACTCACATTGCCATCGACCTGGATCGGCACATGAGCGTAGCCATGCGTATCCAAATACTCGCGACAGTCTTTAATCTTCTGGATTGAGGCCGGCGTCATCTTCTGCCCGGCAAATCCCGGATTCACCGTCATCAACAACACATAGTCGATCCGATCGAGAATAAAATCGAGCGCACTGAGTGGCGTCGAGGGATTGAGCGCGACGCCTGCCTTCGCACCGATCTCGCGAATACGGCTCAGCGTGCGGTCGAGGTGTTGGCAGGCCTCGGCATGCACGGAAATCTGAGACACATTCCAGCCCTCCAACAGGCCAACAAAGAAATCATTATCGGACACCATCAAGTGCACATCGACCGGCAAATGCGTGCGCTCCTTCAGTGCTTCGATCACTGCCAGCCCCATCGGTGCATTCGGCACGAAGTGTCCGTCCATCACATCCATGTGCAGCATGCCAGAGCCAAGTGCTTCAACGCGGCGCAGTGCACTCTCGAAATTGAGCGGGTCGACACACATCATGGATGGTGCGATGACCACTTCGTCTTCAGCAGGTGTTTGAATCTCCGGGATACGCGACGCGATCGCCTCCGAAACCGGCGCTTCTTGCATGAAGTTTTCCTTCAAATAGATCAGCGACTCACGCAGTTGTTCTGCCACTTGACCGTCCGAATAATCGCGGCCCAGCTTAGGCCCACCGATTTCAAGGTAGCAGCCCATTGTCTCGACCGGAATGATGTCTGCATTTTCAACCAGCATCTCGCGGAAGTGCGCCACATCGACAATGCCTTTTTCGACGTTGGCGGCTTGGAATCCGAAAGTGGAATTGAAGCGATCGTCGGTGTTCTTCAAGTGGATCTCATACAGCCACGGCAGGGACGCCTTGAAAAGTTCGATATGATTGAAGCCCTCGCTTTCGTCAGCGTTGAGATAGCCGTGCGCGATATCGGTGCAATAGCCGATCTTGGCGGTGCTATCTGCATTGGCTTCGTGGTAGGCGGTCAACTCTTCGCCCATCAATTTCATTTCACAAGGCAATGTCGGCGGCTCAGCCAGGCAGGACATCGGCTCAATCGTCAGCCACTCAATCCCCTCATCCTCGGCATAGTGCATGAGCTCCTTCATGTGCTTGGTATAGCAACGCAGCCCCTCTTCCTTCAGCCCCATCAAATCACGCGGCACAGCACCAGGGTTGGAGCCGACCGACTTAGCGCCGACCAAGGCGCCAATCTCGATGAAGCGCTCATAGTTGCGACGGGCCACCGCGATCCATTCCGGATCTTCGCGGAAGAAACCACCGAGTTCACGGTGTGCGGTAAACAGGCTATCAATGGTGATACCGAAATCGTCCGCCTGCTTCTTCAAGCGAATGAAATACTCATCCGGCAGTTGATAGAGCTCGAAGAATGAGCCCAACTGCAGCGATGTCACGCCCTCCTCCGCCATCAGGCGAAAGAGCCAAGGAAAAGAATTCCGATATTCAATCGGGTCGGATTTGATGCCTAGTTTGAAGTCCATGGCAGCGATTCAATCTCACAAGCAATGATCACTTCGATCATTTACACCTTGCGAACAATCATTATTCGATCATTTTAATGATCATCACTGATCACTTATAACGGAAACCATTGATGAACAAGAACGAACGCCATGATCGAATCCTCCACCTCGCCGGTGAGCGCGGGATGATCTATCTCGACCGTGCGGCGCAAGCCACCGGTGCGAGCTTACCCACGATCCGCCGTGATTTCGCCGAACTCGCCGATGCGGGCTCGGTCGAGCGGATCCGTGGCGGCATTCGAGTCAACCGCAAGGACGAGAACATGCCGTTCAACCTGCGCGAAGTGCAGCGCTCCAACGAGAAGTCAGCGATCGCCCGCAACGCAGCCAAACGCCTACGCGGGGGTGATGTGCTGTTTATCGACGGTGGCACCACGACCTACCACATGTGCTTCCATCTACCGCGCGTGCCACTGCGCATTATTACCAACTCCCTGCGACTGTCCGCGTATCTCGACGACCCAGCACACCGGCATCCCGACTGGGAGGTGTATCTGACCGGCGGCCGCATCCAGCACGGCAGTAGTATGCTCACCGGCCCCGGCACGGTGCACTCACTCAATTTCTACCACGCCGACTGGGCCTTTCTATCGGTCGGTGGCATCACACCCGACGGCCTCTACAATACCTCAGAAGCCATCGTCGAGACCGAGCGTAAAATGATTGAGCACAGCGACCGCAGCGTGATCCTTGCCGACCAAAGCAAAATCGGCACACGCACGATGTGCCGCGTGTGTGGCATCAAACGGATCGAGCGTTTGATTACCACCCCACCCGCAGGTCGCTCATTGATCGAAGAAGATATGCGCGAAGCCGGCTTGGTGATCACCCACGCGGACTAAAGTATAACCCACACGAATTACTTATAGCCTGACACTAGATCTTCACCTCAATGCGGAATCAGCGGGTGTAAGTGCGGGTGAAAATAAAGTGAAAGCGGCAAGATGCCGCTTATTACTGCAATTCTAGGGCTACCCCGTGGTTTGATTCACATCCCTTTTCAGCGAAAAAAAAGAAAGATTGAGAAATTTTCAAAATAAACCTAGGGTCATGCCTATCATGAACGCACGATATATTACTTCCGAGGACGGCAGCAGGACAGACGTAGTCATTCCTGTCGCTGATTTTGAAGAGCTGATGGAAGACCTTAAGGATCTGGCGGTCATAGCCGAGCGCAAGGACGAACCGTCCGTGCCGCTGAAAAAGGTGAAAAATAAACTGCAAAAGGATGGGCTCCTATAGAGTCCGACTTAAGCGGTCGGCAGAAAAGGATTTGCGCCGAATCGACAAATCGAGAATCCCAAGTATTATTGCTGCGATTTAAGATTTAGAAAATAATCCAAGGCCAGTGGGCTGTCGTAAGCTAGTTGGATCAGATAGTTCTTATAGAATACGCATCGGAGATTACCGAGTGGTCTATCTCGTTGAGGATATTGTGTGCGTTGTAGAGGTCGAGCGAGTGAGCCATCGAAAGGATGTCTATCGATAAGGCCGATCAAGACGGAGAAGAAAAAGGACACCCCATCGTTTAGAACACTGAAGACATTAAAGCCCAAATATAAATCAGGCCCCTCACCTGGATATACCCACAGTGAAGCGCCGCAGATCGAAAGCACGAAATAGACCGTCTATTAGATATGACATCTTCGACCAGTGATGTGCGCTCGTATTGCGCCCCCTGAAAGCATTGAACCTCCCACTGGCAATCAGCAAGCCGAGTCAACCAGCTGAAGGAGGAATTAACCTAGACGATATTCTGAATCAAACGAAACGGCGAGGCAACAAGTCATCATGAATGCGGCGTCTCTCAGCGCGGGGCCTAAGCCAGCACCCCAACGACGACGATGCAACGAAGCGGGGGTGCCGTAGCAAACTACTCCTCGGCTCGCACTTGAATAAATAACTGATTTTGATTCAGCCAGCTTGAATCGAGTGTGACTTCCACAGTTTCGATATCGCCATCCAGACTCAATTGCGTGTGCACTGCGCCGGTATCTTCCGTCCATGTGACTAGATCCGTTGAGACCCAGATCGAGTATTCCGCACTACTCAGCCCGACATCACGACGGGTATAAGCAAACACACCATTTACAAGATTGAGCGGCTGAGTAATCGCGCCACTGCGCTCCGCCACAAAAGGATCCATACCCCAGAGACGCTCTTCTTGATTACTCAATCCATTGTCATTCCAATCGCTCCAAGGGTCACTTAAATAACCACCATACCAACCGGCAGCCCAAACGGAATAATCAGTCTGCCCCGGGCCCGCACCGCGAATGTAGTCGATTTCAAAATCACCGGAGTTACTATTGAGATCCAACTGAATACCAGTGATGACCTGATCCAACCACTGCGGCTCACGACCGAGATCGAAGACCAGCTCCTGCCAGTCCCCTGCTCCACTGTAGGTCGCCGACAATTGGCGAGTCGCGCTAAAGCTATTGGCTGCAGAGGTGCTCCAACTAAAATCCACCGTGCCATTGCTGCTGTGCTTGTAGCGCACCCGAATTTGCAAGGCGCTATTGCCATTCAAGTTGAAGTCCATTTTTGACAGCTGCGCATCGTTAGCAATGATACTGCCACGCAGCGCACCACCATTGACTTCAAACGCATTGATAGCTGCATTGGCGCTCCAGCCATTAAAGCCAGCCGCAGCAGTAAATTCGGCATTATCATTCGCGGCTTCTGCAAAACCAAACGGATCGGTGCCATCATACAGCTCGGTCATATCGTCGACGCCATCCAGATTGGCATCCAATATCGGCATGCTCAGACTACCCGACCAAGTAATTGTAATCAGGTTATTATACCGCTGCGTCGAAACCGGCTGTAGATACAAATCACCACTAGGTTCGACATAGTAACCCGTGCTGGTCGCCGCTTCCAGTGACGCCAGCGAGGTGTGCGCGGTGCCGGTCACACTCAGTCCGGACAACTGGCCGAAATCCTTGAAACGCAGCAATACCGAATCACCGACTTCGGTATCATCGAAATTCACATTGATCTCCTGACTCAAAGGCAGGCTCTCATAAGAATAGGTATAGAGGAAACCATTATTGACGATGAGCGGTAACTGGTGGTGCAGCACGGTGATATAGATACCATCGTAAGCGACCCCCTCGGTCTTGGTGCCAGACTTGGTGCGCAACACACTCACATTCGGCGGAAACTCCGAATACGTGCAACGTAGATGCGCAAAGCGATTAGGGCTGATCACATTCTGTGACCAATTGTCTGGCATCGTCTCAGAGCCGTCGAGCATGAAGGACTTAGTGGCAATCAATGCGCTGCCCGGCACACCTGCCACCGAGCCGTCCAGATCATACACGACCTGCCCCCAGACATCAGGAAGGCTGCTATTATGATACCCCTTCGTGGCCAACACTCCAGCTGCCGGTAGCTCGTCGTAATTAAAGCGTGTATGCACATTGCGCGGCGGACCTGCATGATCCCAGGTAAAGCCCGAAAAGCGATGATTCGGGTGCTTGGTCGCGGCGCCGGGTGCGAAAAATAGATTCGCATGCTCAGCATCCCAACCGATCATATGATTATCCACCATCTGCCCCGCACCGTCGTAGATCCAATACATGAATGGCGTCGCGCCCAACAGGTTGCCATGGCCACTATCGGCAATCAGCATCGACTCCTTGACCGTATGGTAAGTTGCCAGAACGACACTGTTCTCGTTATCCGCCAGGCTGTGATTGTAGTAGACTACATTTTGCTTGCCGCCACCGATACCGGCATAAAGCGCTGCGTTATTACTGAACCAGGCACAGTCGTTAAAATAGAACGGCCCATCATTATCCCAGGCTGCATTCTTTCGAATGGAATGATCACTATCCAATTGATCGTTGATATCCAAACCGTTCATACAACTATGCGCGGTGTTGCGATCGAACTTACCGAGCGGCTCCTTCGAAGGCTCTGCCCCCGCATAATAGGTTAAGGATGCCGCGGGCTCCAGCGGTGTTGTGGGAAAGATAAACCAATAGCCGGTGCCTTGCGTGCCGGCTGCGATATTGTCTTCAATGGTGTTGTTTGGATTGGTAATCCAGAAACTCGCCGGAGTGCGATTCTGAAACTCATCATCTGAATTGTCCGAAGGCGTCAGCTCTTCGCCCGGTGCTGGACGACGCGTGAGTAATACGACATTGCCTTTAATCGTATTGAAGCGCTCCGCACCGTTTTCAAGGAAGATGCCGTGGCCAATATGGTCATAACAGAAGTTATCCTCCACAGTAATGAAGTCGGTACCATGAATCGTCACCGCGCGGCTGAAGGAATGGTGAATGCTGCTGTTACGCACGTATTGCCCCTGCGCTTGGTCGGTTAACAAGTGCCAATGAATCGGATAGCGCCCTTGAATCGACTTCTGTCCCATGCGGTAGAGTTCGGCCCCTTCGACATTTAAAGTACCACCATTCATCGCCATAGTATGGCCACCGAAGCCAGCAGACTCAGAATAGATATCGCCTTGAATCGTCACCGAGCGGCTGAGCAGCCCGACTTCAGCCTTCAACTCGATCGACCAGCTCTTGTTGTCGGTCGGGCGTGTATGTGTTTCCGTCTCACCGGTGTGCTGGTAAGCTAAAGGAGCGGTCAAGGTCACGGTCAGACCATCGCCGGAAACCGAGGCAATGGTCATTTCCTCGGCATGGTTCCAATCGGTGTCCGTCGAAGTCACCACGATAGCCTCGCCGGCCACCCAGTCCACTGCGTTGTCTAGGGTAATGCTGGTCGAACCGGCAACTGCCGTCGCGCTGAGTTTCGTCCACGACTCGCGATCGGGGCCATGAATATCGATCTTGCCGCCCATCGTACCGAGAAACTTACTGCCCATGCCGCCAGGGTTTGCCTCAGACAGTAATCCTTTTAGTGTCAGTGTAAACTGATGTGCATAGCGTGCGGCATTCGTGCCCACTTCAAAGGCGGCATTGACGCCCATTACCATCACCCAATCACAATGCAGCGAGCAATCGGCGGCCGGGTCGGCCATCAATTTACCCATCACCATCACCGAGCCACACTCCTGATCTCCAACGATCGTCACCGTGACGCCCATCGGGATCTCCACGTCGGATTCGGCCTGCGGTAGTGAACCGCCCCAAGTCGCAGGGTTGCTCCAGACGCCGCTTTGCACCGCCGAAGCCGCCGTAGGCTCAGTCGCCGGCAAAGTCACACTCGCGACGGCCGAAACTGGGGCGATTTGCCCTGCTCCATAACGCACCGTCACTGTGTAGCTGTATTGCAGACCCGCCGTCAGCCCCTCATCCGCATACGCGCGTCCAGTCTGCCAAGCGCTATCCGTGCCGCCCGGATTGCCGCTGATTTCGGTAAATAGATATTCGACCACTCCGTCGAGAGCGCTGTCCTGAATCGCCGTCATGCCAACCGCCGTCGAGCTTAAAGCAACGAGTGTACCTTCAAAGGCAGCCTGATCCGGAAGCGTCGGCAGCGAGATTTTAGTGCCGAAATCGCTCACGCTTGTGATCTGAAACTTACTCACATCCGTCACAACGACCCCATTAATCTGAACTTTATTAGCTGCGATTTTAGTCTGCCAGTAACCTACAGCAGTTGCGCCAGCAATTTCACCGATGGTAAAGCTTGCCTCAGAACCGGTTTCAAAGTTGATCAACATTTGATTCATATATGCAGTACTTTGTATATCGCCGATGTTGAATGCCCCGGTTCCGCCATCCATCATAGTGACCACAGCATTGGCATTTTCCGCCAGAGTGCCTGCGTTAAGTGTGCCATGGTCGATAAAAACTTTCGCTAGAGAGCCACTATTCGCCCAAAATTCACCGACAGTCGCATAACCGTTTAGCAAACTCAATGTACTGCCAGTGGCGCCGTCGCTGCCATGCTGATTCCACATCGTAAACCGGCCCGAAACCGCCAGGTTAGTATAGCTGCCCGTATTCGAGGCATCATCAATCTCAATGATACTGTGGCTGCCAGCCACGCCATCGACTCCACCACGCATAGCGAAGTTGCCATCATAAAATAACTCACCGCCTGTCTGACGTACCGAAATACCATTCCACCAACCTTGCCCCAACGATGCGGGAGAGTCCGTCCCGGAAACCAAGCCTGGATTGTCATATGCGGCCATGCCAGTATCCCAGTTACCCGCGGTGGTCAGGGCACCACTGCCGTCATAAGTCGTCGTCGTCATCAGCTTTGTAAAAGGAGCGCGCTCGTCCGGCCGCGTTCCCGCAAGCCATTCGTTGTAGTTGCTCACCCCGTCGCCGTCGGGATCGTCGTTGGCACCGTAGGCCAGGCTGACCAGATACTGCGCTTCCCATGCATCCGGCAGGGTATCGGCGTCTTCGTCCGGAAAGGAATTTAGCGCCGGCGTAATCACCAGCGTCGGGCGGTTGGCCGGCACGCTGTCCTCATCGCCCTGTGTCAGATATTGGGACGTTCCGCCGTAGAGAATCAGCGTGAGAATGTCATCCGTCGCGAAGGCGTCGAAAACCGCGTTGCGCAGATTTGCGTTTCCCGAACCCAAGGTCTCGACGGTTCCGCCGCCGGTCGAATTGGAAAAGGTGAACAGGGTCTCTACGGTGCCGCTCGCGAAATCGGTATCGCCGTTCACTTCCGGCTCATAGGCATCGTCAATGAAGGGGTTCGCGGCGTTGTATCCAATCGACGACGTGATCAAGGCATCGTTGCCACTGAAAAGCGCCACGGTTTTCGTGGAGCTGCCAGAAGTGGAGCCGTGGAGGGTCAGGTTCAGCACCACATCGCCGACGAGGGTCGCGGGCACCGAAGAGAGATCGAACTTCAGGACGGTGAGGTAGTGGCGCACGTTTCCATCTTGCCGGGCATGGTTGCGACTATGCGGGGTGTCCGTGACGACAAAGCCGCCGTCATACTCCGCATCGCCGTTGATCTCGATCAGCGTGCCGTCGAAGCCGCTTCCATCGGACGTGCGGATGGATGAAACAGTATTGACCGGAAAGGAAGCGTCATCGATTGGCGAGGTGCCGGCCTTCCATTCCTCCCACGTGTTGAATGTGTCCCCATCCGTGTCGTCGAGCGGCGCGGCGGTCAAAGGCGAAGCATAATAGCTGAGTTCCCACGTATCCGGAATAAGATCAGGTTCAAAATCTGCTTGCGCCAACCCGGCACCCAGCAACATCGAAATTACAACTGTCATTAGTATTGTTTTCTTCATGGGGTCGCTTTCGGTTTAATTAGGGTAAAATCACGCTGACGCATGCAAGGCTTCAAAGAACTCCGAGAGTGAATCAACACCCCTTAAGCTCCCGCAGGTTGCAGGCAAAAAGAAGACAACTACTGCGCAATAAGCACACCACTATCAAAGAGCACTCGTGCAGCGTCAAGGCTGAAGGGACAACATTGGGCAACTTGACGACTGGTAAATAAAAAATCACAGTCAAGCCCAGCCACAGAAAGAGACATGCAAAACACACAGCACGCATCCAAAACGGTAGCGCGGTGTCTAAGCCAGCACCCCAACGGCCTCGCGTAGCGAATCGAAGCGAAGGGGCGCAGCAAATTACTCCTCGGCCGGCACTTGAATCAATTTTTATTTATTCCTGCTCAATCTTCAGGCGAATGAACTGCTGGTCTTTTCCAGAGCTTGGAATCCGGTTGGTGACGGTTTTTAAAACATTGGAATGCACAGACTCATCGACAAATTCCACGCCGTCGCTCTCCCAGCCCATGACGCCACTGGCATTCACCAGGTCGTCGGTCCACTCGACGGTATAGGTCAGACTGGGGTCGTCCGTGCGTTCGTTGTGCACGTGGACAAAATAATTTTCAATCAGTTGGAAAACAGGTCGCACGACGGCGGCATCGTTATGGGTCGGATTTCCACCGAGAGCGTATTCCATTAAGTTATCCACACCATCGCCATCGAAGTCGGCGGCCGAATCGTTCAAATCCGAACCGGCGAAGTTTCCGGCCCACCTGCCGTAGTCGCCGAGTCCGAACTCCAAAAAGCCTAAATCAGGAGCGGAACCGGAATAATACGGTATGGCTCCGTCAAGGTTCGTGGTCCCGACATCGATCAGATCGCTGCCTTCCACGAGGTGTGCGTAGTCCACATTCGGCAGACTGCCATCTGCCTGCCGGACTTGCGTGAGTAGCGCGTAGGAGAGACTCTTGAAATCAGCCGCGGTTACCGTCACCGGCAGTGTCCAATAGTTGGAGGTTACATCATTGTTGCTTGCCGGGTCAGTTCCCAGATCACTCACTTCGGTGCCACCGCCGAAGCCGAGATTGTTCTTCATATAGTGATCGAAACCGGGAACGTCGTTTCCTGCAGCAGTGGCATCCAGGTTGTTGAGCATATTGTAATTCGTGCCGTTGCTGATTGCCGTATTGCCGATCCAGTCCAATCCGCCGGTATGGTGATTGGCATAAAAGCCGCGGCTGTTTTCTACGGCCAGGCAGTAGAGAACGCGGTTTCGCGGAACGGGTGTTGGATAGAATCCACCGCCGATCCCATACCCCCCGGCCTTGAACCCGGTGCTGTCGCCAATCTTGCTCGACGTCGACTCGTGATCATACCCGTTATACATCGCCCAGCAGTTCGATATCACCACCGCCGCGTCGTTATTAATCAGGTCGAATCCATCGTCGCTGTTGAACCAGGCTCGGCAACCAATGAATGTATTTCCAGTGTCGGTGGTCCGATTTGTGTGCGCACCAAAGCCATCGATATTGCCGTGCGATAACCCGTCCAGCCCCTTGTTGTTGTAGGCGTCGCAATTGATCACCAGATTGCCACCGCCACTGGTCAGATACCAGCCGATGCCCATGCCATCGTGCATCGACAACCGCTCGAAGCGGTTGTTGTTACCGCCGTCAACACGAAAACATTCGGATTGGGTATTGTTCGCCTCGCCTGCGGCGATAGTCACCTGCACCCCCACCACCTCGAAACCTTCGAAGACACAGTTATCCGCCTGAACGAGGAAGGCCGTCACGCGTCGTCCCACAGGTTTCACGTCTGAAAAATCGAAGATTGGAACCTCATCCGCATAGGCGATGTATCGGATGCCGTCTTTCGTAATGTGGTTCACACTATCCCATGCAGAGTGGCTGTAGGTGATATCCGAATTGTCGAGCGTATAGGTGCCGCCGCGCAGGTAGACGGTGTCACCGTAAGACGCCACCGATTGCGCTTTCGTGATCGTTTCATACGGATTGGCGATCGAACCGTCCCCGGTAGCATCGGATCCGTCCGGTGCGATAAAGTAATACACCGGCGTATATACACCGGTTGTTACACTGAATGAAGACGAGGCGGCACCGACGTTCGGCGTTGTTGCACTGTCACGCATCTGAACCGTATAGCTATACTGCGTATGCTCATCCAAACCCTCATCGGTGTAACTAGGCGACGTCTGCCAGCCACTGTCATCACCGCCCGGATTTCCGCTGGTCTCGGCGAAGTAGTACTCAACAGGACCGCTAGCATCTGTTCCCGTTGTCGCCGTCATGCTGATCGCTATGCCGGCGGCACTTGGAGCAGACGAAAATGTTGCCGGATTCGGAGTGGGCGGATCACGATCCAGCTGCACCAGCGAGATCTTAGTACCAGTGGCGCCCACGTTTGCGATAACAAACTGATCCGTATCCGATACAGTGGTTCCATCAATCTTAACTTGGCCATCTGCGATTTTAGTCTCCCAGGCATCGCCCGCACTTACGCCATTATTTGAAGCAATAGTAAAGCTGGCCAAAGAACCGGGTTCAAAGTTCAGGATCATCTGATCCAGTTTCGACTTCGCTTCCGCTGTCCCATACATATCGGTGAGGTTGAATTCCCCTGTTCCGCCATCCAGCATGTTCACAGTCACTCTTGCGTTTAAAAATTTGTTTACGTCCAATCGGCCATCGCCGATATTAATAGTGTTGGCCGCAGTAGAAGTAACACCCAATTCACCGACATACGCATAACCGTTTAGCACACTGAATGTATTCTTATTGCCTGCTACATTTCTGTCCCACATCACAAGTTTGGCAAAATCTAGGTTTTTATAGTCATAGCCCGTACCATTCCAATTCAAGGAATCATCAAGCTCTAAGATACTTTGGGTGCTTTCAGAAATGAGGTCGTTTCCAGCTTCCAGCCGGTGTTGAAGGGCAGCAAGAGTCCCGCCTGTCTGACGTACCGCAACACCACGCCAGGTAGCCAAGGTTGATGAGGCGTCCGTCGCGTTAACCAAGCCTGGAGCGAGATCGGTCGGCACACCGTTATCCCAGTTAGCCACAGAGGTCAGTACGCCACTGCCGTCATAGGTCGTCGTCGGCGTCAGCAACTTCCTTTCACCTTTTTTAGCATTATCTAAGATCTCAAGGTATTCACCGTAATCGATGATATTGCATTTGCTCTGCCAATTTTCGCATGCCGTTTTAAGTTGCTCAACCAAATCCGGGTTTTCCTCAACAAGATTTGTTTTTTCGGCCGGGTCATTTTCTAAATTGTATAATTCATACTCAGTGCCCGAAACTTCGGTGGTCTGAAAGTACCAACCCGGTTCGATCAGCAGTTTCCAGCGTCCTTCGAAGATCACGCCCTGCTGCCCCTTGTCGTTGGTGAAGAGGTATTCGGGGGGAGCAATCTCTTGCCCCTTCAAAACCGGAACAATGCTGCGGCCTTCCGGAGGAGAGGTTTCTACGCCGCGAAAAGTTACCGGGTAGGTGGTCTCGGCCAACTCCAGACAGGTGGGCAGAATATCACCCACCCAGCCGACGCTGTCAGTGATCGTGCCGGGGGCAATCTCATTTGGCCAAGAGGCGATACAGTGCGTTTTCGTGCCGCCCTCCCACAGCCGCGCCTTGGAACCGTAATAAGGGGAGTTCATCATGTCGCCGACATGCGAGGCGGCACCGTTATCCGAGAAATAAAAGATCAGTGTATTTTCAAACTCGCCCGTCTCTTTGAGGGCGGCGACGAGCTTGCCGACATTTTCGTCGATCTTCTCCATCATCGCCGCATGCAGTGCATATTTAAGCTGAAGCTCCTGTTTTCTTTCAGCAGGAATTGTCCGCCCCGGTCCAAACTCGAATCGGAAGGCGGCATCTTCGGGGAACAGCTGTTCGCGGACGACTCCCGCCGCCCGGTCGGCTTCAACTTTACTAAAGTCATCGTAGCGACTCATATATTTATCAACCAAGTCCTGAGGTGCCTGCAAGGGGAGGTGCGGTGCACGGTGCGCCACATACAGGAAGTAGGGCTGATCGCCCGCGTCATTCGTCTCCTGGATCATGCGAATGGCGCGGTCAGTGATGCCGTCGGTTGCATAATAAGCCGGAGCTGTTTTGCCGTGATTGGATGTATACGGGTATGCTTTGCTCTCCTCTTTGCCCTCTTCCCAGAAACAATTCATCGTGTAGGTGCCCGTAATAGGAAGCTCTCCTGCGGGTTGATTCCCATCCATGATACGGTGTTGCCAACCATCATCTTCCGTATCAAAGAGGTGCGACTCGCCACTCACCAGGCCGAAATACTGATTAAACCCGCGCTCGGACGGCAAGGCATTATATTCATCGTCCATCGCCTCTTCGGTCAGCTCGCGATCCGGATGCCGATGGTTTTTCCAGTGCTGTTGCGCCTGATTATTGGTTTTAATATCATAGGTGCCACCGAGGTGCCACTTGCCGACCATCAAGGTTTCATATCCGGCATCGCGCATCAGCTCCGCGACGGTGGGAACGGTATAGGGCAAAATCCCGAAATAACCCGGATTATTAATCGTGGGGTGTCCGCCGAGCGTTCCGGCACCAAAGCCTACATCGGCGGCATCGTGCCCCGTCATCAAGGTCGCACGCGTCGGGCTGCAACGCCCTTCATTATAGAAGTTTTTGAAGCGCATTCCCTGTTGGGCAAGCGAATCGAGGTGGGGGGTATCAATTTCCCCGCCATAACAACCCAGATCCGTATACCCCGAATCATCGGTCATGATGACAATAATATTGGGGCGCGCGGCAAACAGATTGAAACCACAAAGACAGGTAACCAGAGCCGCTATTTTATAACTATATAAATTCATATGCCTTATCTCGTTTGGAAATGCATCCTCTTCGGCGCACCATAATGCGTTATCCCCTGGATGACTTGGTCAGGATCCAGTAATACGGCTTCCTGCCCCGCAAAAAAGGCGCCGAGCTTTCCGAACGTCCTAATGACGCTTCTTCTAGAATTGTTGGATTCATTCATGCTGATTTCCTATCTTGAGATGGCTAGCTCGGGTTATAGTATTGCACGCGAGTTATCAAAGGTGACATCGGCGCTTACCTGCACTACGCTACCCACTAGAAATTTCATAATAAAGGGGGACACAAGAACATAAACGAAACATAATGCAACTAAATGTAATTAAATACATTTTAAATAAAAAATGGCAGTCAAAGCAAACGACAGAAAGCGACATGTAAAACACAAGCCCGCATCCAAAACGGTAGTGCGTTGCTTCAGCCCGCGTCCGC
>Ga0115570_10000410_pt1 | contig 35143 bp, 26 predicted proteins | sample COGITO_mtgs_1205_3_FD_87294 | JGI IMG/M metagenome (GOLD analysis project Ga0115570, IMG submission 87294) | Pelagic marine microbial communities from North Sea - COGITO_mtgs_120524 | ecosystem: Environmental > Aquatic > Marine > Epipelagic | place: Germany:Helgoland, sampling site Kabeltonne... | reverse complement strand
CCAAGACCTGTTTCTTTACTTCATATTCTTCTTTTTCTTTTTCTTCACCAATATTTTTGTCAATTAATTCTTGTAATTTATTTATAGTTAAAATAAAAACATCTGTCTCATTTCCATCAAATTTTAATCTAAAAATTTTGTTTTTCGATGAGTCAATGATTGAGTCTTCCTGTGTGTAGAGATTATCCCAATGAACCTTAAATTTTTCCATTAAAACTTTATTAATATTTTTAATATTTGTATCTATGATGGTGTAAGTATCATCAGCAACGGGTTCTTCAGTATCATCAGCAGCTTTATCAATTGATGAAAAATTAAAAAATAGTGTGCCATACTTTTCATTTATTCGCAATGATTGGTTTGACCCTTTACCATTTACAACGAAAAGAAAAATGTCACCTATTTTCGTTTGATCAGTTTCATCTTTTGATTTTATTTTGCAAGTATTATAAAAATCATCCCATTCTTTTGGTTCTTTTTTAAACATAATATAATTTAAGTTATAAGAATTTCTTATTGCATACATACACGAATAATTATATACATTTTTAAGACCTTTCATTGAATCAACTATTTCAGTATTATTTTGTTTTAATGCCAATTCTTTATAATTAAATAAAATTTCTGGTTTATTTGGTAGCATTATATTATTCTCTATAATATATGTTAAATTAGTCTTTACTTCTGCTATCGTTATTTGTTTTGTTTTTGGTTCTTCAATCATTAATCTAGCCACATCCCCGTGTCTTTCGTCGTTGAATTCATCATATTTATCAAACAAATACAATCTAACTGTTTCTCCAACAGCTATACCATCCGAATATAAACAGTCAAGTTTAACAATCTTGAGATGTTTTGGATGCAAAATAAATATAGGATCTGCATTTTTATCTTCTTTGGCTCCATTTTTACCTTTTATTTTTTTTGGTGAAATGGCTTCTTTGTTTATATTTGTATAATTTATTTTATACATATCTTTGATGTCAATACCCTTTTTTTTTGCCTTATCAATCATTACATTTTTATATAAATTTTTTTTCTTTTCGTTGCTAGGGAATGACACTTTAATTTCTATCTTCTCGCCTCGTTTAATTATATCTTGAAAACTTTCAAACCTTTTTGGAGGATATATCCAACACCCAGTTTCTTTGTCATCTCCATAACATATATATAATTCTCGCAATCCCTTTTCACTTGATATTTCCCTCAGTCTACTCATTATGGGATTTTTGTTATCTATTTCAATTGTAATATTTGCGTCTTCAAATTTACCATAATTATTTATTAAAGATGTCGGATCAAATTTCTTGTTGCGCAAATTAATAGTATCGCGTAATTTAAATTTTTTATCTTCGTCTTTTTCCAAATGTTGAACTAAAATTTTTAATATGTCGTTATCTTGGTTTTTTAGTATACTGTTGGGCAACTTTTCTAACATTTTTATCATTTGTCTTAATTTTTTTCTCATAGCAACTTTTTTTCCTTTTTTGATGTTGTATTCAAACAACCTTTTCTTTTGATTGTCTCTTTCCTCTGAATTGGCGAAAGCTTGCATCTTTCCGATCCCCATTTTAGCATTAACATACGGTTTCTTCGTATTCTGTATATCTGTTGATATGTCTGCAATTCGTGTTTTAATATTTTCTAAAAAGGCTTCTACCCAATATTTTCTTTTTGTATTTTTTGTTATAAATAAATCTTTTATAATACAAAATAATGTATTAAGTTTTGCGTGGTCGGTGGTGTTGGTGGCATCCTCATTCTTACATTCTTCTGCCACCTTTTTCAATTCGTCAATTGATTTCGTATTACCCGTTAAAACTGCGTTGATTTCTGTAACTAAGCCAGTTTTAGTGTCACTTAACTGTGTTACTTTTGATGCAGCTTTGGCGATGTCTTCTTCTTCTAAAGCTATCCATTTATTACCGTTATCCATTAATTCTTTCACTACGTCTTTTAATTCTACTGGGTCTGTTGTCTCCTCTTTGGTTGCTATTATTTTTATTACACTGGCCATAATTTAATATATTAATAATATATTAAATTTTTATAATTAATTTAATCATTTTTTATTAGTTTCTCAATTTAAATTCTTCCAACTTTAGTTAAGGTGGTTACTAATGAGGGTTGTTGTACAATTTTAATAACTGTGGTCGGTACCTCCTTTGCCGCTTCATCCTTTTTTTTTTCTTTCGTTGGTTTTGCCATTTTATCTAAATATTCACTTACACTAAAAGTTAAATATATTTTACCTCCTATATCTTTTTCTTCTATTAAAAACCCACCATCTGTGTTGTCATTTCCATAGTTGGTATTTCCATTATTTTCTAGCTCCCTTTTATTCTTTTCAATTTGTTCTATTATCTTTTCTATTTCACTTTTTTCATCAAATGTTGCTTTATTGAGTTTATCTTTTTTTAATTTTTTTTCTAATTCTTTAATTTTTGTTTCTAATTCTTTAATTTTTGTTTCTAATTCTTCTTCTAATTCTTTTTTTTTATTCGTTTCTTTTGAGTCTTTTTTTAATTTTGCTAATTCTGCTTCCAACTTTTTTAATTTTGTTTTCAACTTTTTTAATTCTGCTTCATCATTTTTTATTACCGTTGCTTGTGTTTTTTTTGCTTTTTCAGATTCCAACCTTTTTTTTTTCTCTAATAATTCTGTATTTTCTTTTTCAAGTAGTTTTTTCTTTTCGTTTTCAACCATTTTGTCGCCGGAGATGTTCTCTTCATTAAATTTTTCCAAAACAAAATCACCATTACGAATAGTTAACATAAATTTATCATATTTTTTATAATCACCAGAATAAGGAGAACTAATATTTTTTTCTATATTTTCTTTTGGTACAATAAAAATATAACCATAATAAAAAGCCCCAAGATACTTGTCAATGGGTATTTGTTTTTGGTCCGCTGTTTCCATATCCGAAAATTTTCCCAAAGGTGTAATTCCAAAACATTCTTTATAAATAGCTAAATTACAGTTTTTATACCATTTTGCATCTTGGTTAGTCATAATATTTGTTTTTTTCAGTTTTTTTTCTATTACTTTAGTTAAATAATTATATATTTCAGTTAAAACATCCACACCATAACTATCTTTTGCTTTATATAATTCATAGTACACTCTTTCATAAACTTCTTCTTTATTTTTATTCATATATATATTATAAAAATATTAATTTAAATCAAGTTCAATGTTTATATCAGCTCTTTTTGAAGCATCAAATATATTTTTTGAATTCATTTTTAAAATCCCCCTTTGTTTAAAATAAAAAAATTGTGTTTTTGAAGTGCATCTTATTTCGTCACAATGAATCATAAATTCTTTTCCCCCGATATCCAATGCAATTTCACCATTTTTAAAAACATCCTCAATTTTTTTCCTAATTTTTATTATTATATTATTATCGTGATCAATTATTATATTATTGCTAATATCTGGTATCATTTTCACAATCAAATCTACTTTATTAGAAGATGTATTTATTAAATCAAAATACAATTCATTATTCCACAAAGGGATGTAAAAAATTTTTGAACCAATCTCTAATTTATATATTTGATCATTTAATAAATCGTTTATTGTTGGATTCAAAATAATTATATTATCAAATTTCATTTTCTTATGAATTATTTTTTTAATTTTTTCTATATATGTATTTTCTATTTGCGTTAAAAATTCTATACTTGATAAAAAATCAAATACTTCTATTGCCGTTTCTTTTTCCAAATTCTCAAAAATATCCAATATATAATTATCACATCTTAAAAATATTCCTTTTAATGTTGTCTTTATAAAAAATGTATTCCAATTTGTTTTCTGAGAGAACTTTGTAATCAATTCTTCTAAAATACTATCAAAATTATTTTTAGTATCGCCCGAATATAATTTATTATGTTCACATAAGTATACATAAGATTCGGATACCTCTTTAAATTTCTCACCATTATCCTTATATTTGTCTGGGTGATATTTCAGACTTGCTTTTAAATATGCTTTTCTTATTTTTTCTTTAGTTAAATTTCCCTCATTTCTAGGTAAATTTAATATTTCTGTAGCAATTTCCCAGTTCATTATATAAAAAATATTGAATATCTTTATATAAAAATAAAATCTAATTATTTAATTGTAAAATCAATTTGTAAAAAAACATTTCCAAATGATAAATGGGTCTGTAATTATTGTTATAAAATTTTAAAAAACGATAATAATTATCAAATACGTCGCTTATTTTATCTTCTTTCAAAATTTTTCTTTTTATTAATTTAGAAATTATGGTGTAAATAACAGTATTCAAATCCAACCCATAAATAAATACATCATAACAAGATTCTCTAAAAATAAGATAATCAATATCTTTATAATTAATTATCATTTCCAATAAAACATTCACTATTTTTTTATCACTGTAATCAATGTTTTTATCTATAACGGATATACAATCTTTTAAATTATTAAACTTTTTTTCATTATCGCTTTTTACACAACTGTTGGACAGTTTTTTATAATTTGTTGTTGTTGGTTTTGAGAATGATATTACTTGGCATTTATTTAAAACATTTTTAGGTATAAAGCTTATCTGTTCTGTCAATAATATAAATTTAAAAACGATATTATGGTGGTCTATGCTCTGCATATAACTGTAGAAATTTTCTAATAATTCAGGGTGTATGCAATGAAAATTTTTGCAAACAATTATATTATATTTGGTTCTTTTTGATTGACAAACATCAATGATATGATAATATAATTCATTAAATAATAATTTTGAATTACATCCTAATAATTCCATATCTATTTCAAAATGTATATCGCTAAGTTTAAAAGTATATTCATACTTATTATTGAATTTATGTGTTATCTTTCTCTCATATTTAAGTTCCGAAGAACTAAATTTTTTAATAAAATTTAACATTTGTGAATATTTTCCAATGCCACTCGTTCCATAAAATATTAAATTGTTCAACGATTCTATTGAATCAAATGTATCGTATAATTCCTTCTTTTTTTTATGAATATTATTTTTATTACATTTATTAATATAATCTTCAAATTTAGTTTCCAAAAATTTCATTGTTATAAATTAGTATTTTAGATTTAAATAATAAAATAATTAAAGTTATTAAAAAAGTATTAAAATAATAAGTATGAATGACGAAATAGATAAATTATTTAATGAAATGAAACAAAAGTTACTAAATATGAACAATCCGACATTGGTAAAAATTTGGATGAATTATTTAAAAAAACATACAATTTTATATAAAAGAGTAATAAATGAAGTAGATAAGTTTATAATTAATGAAAAGTGCGATCTCAATGATAGGGATATATTGTTATTATATTTACTAAATGATATAAATATTTGATAGTAATTATTAATATATAAATGTTTTTATGTGTTGGCGTTGATGATTTTAAGTCAGAAAATATTTTAATAAATAATAAAACAAGAAATAATATAATTACAAATTCATTTTTTTATAGATTATATTATTCGAATAATGATTTTATTTCAAACGGAGTTGTTATAGTTTTTCAATTAAATGATATATCTTTTGAAAAGTATTTTAATAAAAATAAATTAATTTTCAATAGTAAACAAAATTTAAATATTGTTGAAAAATTAAATAATATTGAAGACGCATTATTACAATCTCTTAAAATAGAAAACAAATTAAGAAAAAATTTGATAAAGGAACAATTGGACAACGGTTTTTTAAAGATAATAAATGAAAAGTATAATATACTGAAAAAACAAGATAAAAGTAAAATAATTATAAAAATATCAGGAATATGGGAATCTAAAACGGAATATGGGTTAACATTCCGCTGTATTAAAACTGAAAAACAATATAATTAACCATCAGTTACCTTTTTAGTAACAATAATGCTAATATTTACTACCATAATTCCCAATAAATATGTAAATAAAAATAATGTCAACATTAATATTAAATTACCGCAATTTGGAAACATATCTTCTAATTGGGTTTCCAATTCGGATCCACCACTAATTAATAAGAATACAAAAACAATTAAAGCGTTTGATGATTTTAAATAAAATTCTAAATCACCAACTGCATTATTTTCAAATACTGACGAAAATTTCCTTGTCAACGTTACCAAATATACGACTGTGAAAAATAATATAGATGTGAATCCTAAAAATGCGATCTTTGTTATATCAAAATTATTCGAACTTTCTCCGCTAACAAAATTTTGCAATATCACCCACCCCAATAACACTGAAAAAAGTGTATACGCGTACGTGAATTTTTGGATAGCCATTGCGAAAATAGCTCCAAAACCTAACCCAAAATTAAATATTTTATCAATATTTCCCATTTAATAATATATAATTATATTATATTTTATTAAAGATTATCATAAACCCAATCCATATCAATTTCTTTCCAAGCTATATTTTTAATTGGTATAAATCTCGGTTTTGTCATTTGTTCTGTTTTATAATATGCATAGGGCCCCCATTTCCCCTGTCTAATTGATGCGGTATTATTTATTTTTTTTAAAATTTTAGAACTAGTGTCTTTATGTGTTAATATTTTTTTAACATCGTCAATTGTTATGGTTTCCAGTGTTTTATTAGAATATTTTAAAGACCTGTTTTTATTTTTATAAGAAAAATATAAACCAAATTTTCCATTTTTTACTATTATTTCTTCACCATCTATTTCGCCCAATGATTTACCTGATGCATTTCCAGATGCATTACCAGATGCATTGCCCATATATAAAATGTCTTCTAATTTATATTCACCTGTTTTTAATTTATCTAAATCAATATCTCTTTTCACTTTTTTAAAAGTTACTTTTTCGCCATTTTTACATAATATAACGGGTCCATATTTTCCAATTATCCAAGTATGTTTTTCGTCAATTTTTATACCTTTCTGGAAGGTATCGCCATTTTTATCATTTTTTTTATTCATATTTTTATTATTAGTGATACAAGATATTGAGTTATCTAACTCATTTCTACAATCATCGCACAATTTTTTTAGTGAATATTTTCCTTCACTAATTGTATCTAAATAATCTTCCATTTCTTTCGTATATTCATAATTAAACATATTGTCAAAATATTTATTTAAAAATTCAATAACGACTATACCAATCGCTTCAATTTTTAATTTGTTTTTTTCATCACCAAATGTTCTTACTTTTTTACTTTCTTTAATATCTTCACTATTTTTTAATGAATAATTAATACATTCAAGTTTTTTACCTGGTATATTTGTTTTAACAACATAATTTCTGTCAATGATTTTTGAAACTAATGATGAAAATGTTGATGGGCGACCAATACCATTTTTTTCAAGCAATTGTACCAATCGCGCTTCAGTATAATGTGATTTCAACTTTTTAATTGTCATATCACATTTAATTTCTGAAAAACTTACTTTTTTTATTTTATCCCCATTAAATATTGAGTATAGATATTCAAAAACATCATTTGTTAATTCTACCCCATCTACCGCTTCCCACCCAGGGAATATGTTTTTTTCAGTACTATTTTTATAAACATACGATTCGGGAGATGTTATTGTACTGAGGATAACATCATACATAGAAGATGACATACAACTTTCTAATGAATTTTTCCAAATTAATTGATATAACTTTAATTCATATTTACCTATTTTCGGATTATTTTGAATGGTTTCTGTGAAAATATTAGTTGGTCTAATAGCTTCGTGTGCTTCTTGTGCTAAATCTTTCTTTTCATCTTTATTCTCTTCTTTATTCTCTTCTTGTAAACAAATTTTATCAATATTTTGATTAATATATTTACCATTCCATTTATTTTCAATATATTGGGTTGTCGCATCAATAAAGTCTTTTGAATATTTTGCATTATCTGTTCTCATATAAGTAATAAATCCATTTTCATATAATGTTTGTGCTAGTTTCATTGTATTTTTTGGAGAGAAATTATACATATTACTTGCTTTTTGTTGAAGAGTACTCGTTGTAAATGGTTTTGGTGGACTTTTCTTCATCTTTTTTTTTTGTGTTGTATTTAAAATATGTTCGTGTTTTTTGGTATTTTCTAAAAATTCTTTAACATTATCATTATTTTTAAAAAAATGATTTAATTTATATTGAATATTCATATGAGAGAAGTTTCCAGAAGTTTCATACACATTTTCTCCATTTGCTTCTTTACATAGTTTATCATTTTCATAAACCAACCGGAGAGCAGGAGTTTGACAACGACCAGCAGATAATCCTTTTTCGGCTTTTCTTGAAATGTATTTCCATAATATGGGGCTTGTTGTAAATCCAACAATTAGGTCTAACACTTGTCGCGCTTTTTGCGCTTCAACCTTTTTCATATCAATGATTGTTGTATTATTAACAGCTTTTAAAATGGCTTTTTTTGTAATTTCGTGAAATATGATACGCTTTGTTGTTTTTACTGGTAAATTAAATACTTCGCAAATATGCCAAGCGATCGCTTCACCCTCTCGGTCATCATCTGTCGCTAAAATTACTTCGGTTGCTTTTTTTACGGCTGCGCGTAATATTTTTACATATTTTTGTTTATTTGCCGATATTTTGTAAGTTGATTTATAATTATTATTATAATCAATGCTTTTTAAACCGTTTGCAAATTCGCGAATATGTCCATAACTCGCCAAACATTTATAAGAGTTTCCGAGATAACTTTCTATTTTTTTGCATTTTGCTGGCGACTCAACAATTATTAATATCATAGTTATATAATATTAATAATATGGGTTTAAATGATTCAAACAATTCAATTTTCTTATATATTAATTTTAGGACTATAGTTTATAATGAAACTTACCGTTGACTCAAAACAGCGAATAACAACGCTTTTGTTAATGTGTTTGGAGTTTTATAAGGTGATAATGGGAACATTTTTAATTGTATTTGTCCCACAAGATTGTAACGGAACTATTTGCACAGCAACTGAAAATTTCTTTAAAGAAGGCGACTTGTACTTTGGTGGCAATGTTTGTAATTTTATAACATTTAGTGCTATAGGAACACTTTATTTTATTGAGGTAAAGCGTGAGAATTGGTGTATTCAATACTTGGATATAGATGATGAAAAGTGTACAAATAATTTGGATACGGAAATAGAAGCTTACCCAAAATTTAAAATAGAAATGAATAAATTAAATAATTATTACGTAAATGCAACGTATTTTGCCGTATTAATGATGTGTATTAATTTTATTGTATCGGGATTTACAGTTTACCAAACATATACAGGAAGTAATAGTATTACAAGTTTTGTGAGTTTCTTTTTATTGGTATCTATGAAATTATATAATGCATGGGGTGTGGGTAGATTATCTATTAAAGATGAGAGGGCAAATAGTGCATATATGAAAGAACCTAAGACATATAATACCATTGATAAAGATTATAGAATCGTTTCAGATGATGAATCACTTACTTCAGTTGATGTTAGTGAAAAAAAATCAGAAGATGATGAGGTTTTTTAGATTATTTATAATACCTTTCATTATCCGAACAGTCATAAATTTCTGGATTTTGAATATTTTCATAATATAAATATGATATAAAAGCTATAATGTTGTCTTCCCAATTATTTTTATCACTTAAAACATCTTCTTGGTTAAGACGTATAAGGCTATGTTGGTTTTCACCAGCTAAATCTTCTTTATGTCTGTCTCTTTTCTGAGTATATTCTGGACTCGACCAGTTCCATACTTGTTTGTAATGGTATGCTCCATCAATTTCAATAATAATTTTAACCCCATTTGTTAATTCAATATTAAAATCAAATATATAATATGTATTGTGAGTTTCTCTTAAATCAGCCCATTCTGGTCTATATCCACGCGTGATATTTTCAATTTTATTTCGGGAGAACGGGTACAGCAGTTACGATTACTTCATTTCTAGGAGATTGTTCGCGATGTTTTTGTCCATATAATGTATAATTTGTCATTTCAATACCAAGCGTTGTTTGATTTCTCGGTATTATATTAACAATCTTATTTAAACGAATATAATATATTAAATAACAATTTGTGCCTGATAAAATAATAACTAAAATAATTAAACAAAGTTCTCTCAGAGATAAAATATCGGAAGTAATTTCTTTTACATTGGTTTTTTTTGTATCGTTGCATTTAATCTGAATGATTTCTTTATATTTATTTTGTTTATCAGAATCTGTTGTTGTATCTGGGAAAGGATTTGTTTTTTCAGTATTTGTTTTATTTATCCATCGTGTTTTGTTTTGCCAATGAATTTTATCTATGATGTGATCTATCCATCGTGTTTTGTTGTTCCAACGTGTTTTGTTGTTCCATCGTGTTTTGTTTTGCCAATGAATTTTATCTATGATGTGATCTATCCATCGTGTTTTGTTGTTCCAACGTGTTTTGTTGTTCCATCGTGTTTTGTTGTTCCAACGTGTTTTGTTTTGCCAATGAATTTTATCTATGATGTGATCTATCCATCGTGTTTTGTTGTTCCAACGTGTCTTATTCTTCCAACGTGTTTTATTGATAGTATTTATACACGGTGGATCTTCAATATAGTGTCTAACAGATAAAATATAAGTATTAGCCTTATTTGCATAATTACCCCATTGATCCTGAGTTATCCAATTAAAATTATCTGGATTAGGACAAGCATAAAATCTACAATGGTAATATTCAGTATCACTTTTAACTGTATCACCATATCTAGAAACCATATTACATTTTCCAGTTGGTTCATTAATACAAAATTCTTTACATTTACTTAATTTTGCCCATTTATAATTTTCATTTGTTGTGTATGATTTGGGACAATCTGGTCTTTTTCCCATATGAGATGTATCCTTCGTCCATAATTCATTCGTACTAGGTTGAGTAGTACAAGCTGTCCAATCGGCATTACAAGGTGTTGGGTAACATGGTCTTCCTGAACTTTCAGCTGGACCCATACATAAATTTGCGTCAGAAGCCTGTGCACCATTACGATAACCTAATCCACAACTACATTGTGTGGAATATATATTCTTGAATGATATTAATAATATTAAGTATTTTAACATAATTTTAAAATATTTAATAAAATAACTTTAAATTAACAAAAAATAAATATATAAAATGTCTTATCCAATTTTTGAAAGGAATGAAGAAATAAACCCGCCTCCACCATTGCTTTATAGCCCTAATTCAGGAATCACATCAATCCAATACGAGGGGGGAATTTTTGATAGGGACGGAGTTGAGATATCTGATGTGGATGACTATGATTCAGCGGAGGAATTCAATCAATTTTGAGGACCAGTGGGAGCAACTTCAATCCGAGAATTTCGGATTAGGTTTGTAATAAAAAATATATTAGTATTTACATATATAAATATGGCTAAAATTATTTTTTAAAACTAACAATCCCATTCAAATGATGTAACACCTGCTGAACCACCTCCAAAAGCCAAATAACATTCTGATCCATCCGCATTAGGATGATTTTCATCTTGATAATTCGGATATCCATAGTAAAAGTAATCATTAAAATATTCTCGGAAATGTTCTTCATCTTTCATATTTAATTTACATTCACCTTTATAAAATCCCTGTTGGTAAATACCACCGTCGTATCTATATATATAATATTTTACAGGGTCTTCCGCCCAATTTTTTTCTACATATTCTCTCCACTCATCCAGACCACATTCAACCCATTCTAGTTTTTTTTCTTTTAATAAATCTTTCTTTAAAGACTTTAATTCTTCCTTAAACCCAGGTTGTAATTTTTTCCGGGTTTTTAATTCTTCTTTCATTTCTATTATTTCTTCTTCTATATATTTTATACGTTTGTTATTTTCTCTTATATCATCAAATATATCCTGTACAGTTCTTTCTTTTTTATTGTCTGTCATATTTAATATAAAAAAATATAGTAATTATAAAATATTTTTCAATTTAAAAAATACGAAAAGTTTGCAATATAAGTATTTTACACATCGGGTAAAAGAGGTTCTTGGTTATTCTTATTTTCTTTAAGACACAATACTGTTAGCAAACACCAAGATATTATAAATAAAATAATGCATACAATTATTATGCCACATACACTCCATTTTTGCGTTTATGCAATTATAATATATTTTCAATTTTATTTTTTAATATTTTTCTTAAAAATATTAAAAAATACGCAGACGACGAGATTCAAACTCGCGAGGGCATAGCCCACCAGATTTCAAGTCTGGTCCTTTAACCACTCAGGCACATCCGCCGGAAATAAAAATGATAAACATTTTAAAGAGTAAATTTTAATTACTTATATAATGTTTCCAAGTTTTTTCAAAAAACCAACACAAAAATTATTATTATTAAATATTTTAAATAATAGTTATATTCCTTTGGAAGTTCTAAGTATCATTAAAGATTATGCTTTTTATAATATAGAAAGACTGTCTTTCTTTAAAAAAATATCAACTAAAAAAAAAGAACTAGGGCTTATAAAGGGCGCTTGGTCCCGCAATAATATACCAACTTGGAATATGGAAAAAAGATTTCCGGAAGAACCAAATAAACGAGTGACCGAAACGAGTCCCGTATGGTTGTTTGGATTTACATATGACAATATTCCAACCGAAAATTTATTTATTGATAATTTAAAATTGCAGGGAGAACATTGTTTAAAATGCGGAGAATACACTTACATATGTTATGATTATAAACCATTGTTGCGATCCAAATTAAATATATGTTTCTGTAATTAAGTACTCAAATATAATTCTTTTAAATACGTATTCCAGTTATGTTCATTTTTAGCTTTTTCCAATTCGTAACTATTTGATTCAAAATAATTATCAGCATTCAAATGATAACATCTTAATATGGTTTCGGAGAATTCTGTACTATTCCAAATAGGTTTTTGTTTTATTCCATCGGGTATGTCTTCTTTTTGAGAATCATATTTTTTATAATAATAAATTTCATCCATTGGGTTTATTTTTCCATTTGAAAATCCTATTTCTATTTTATCAATAATAATATTTAAAATTTTTTTAGGAAAAGTTTCTTTGTTAATTTTATCATATATAGCAGGATAAGTATGTCTTGAAATAATATGTTCTCCTATCATTTTGGGTATTTGGCGTTTATATAATCTATATTGGATATCTTTAAAAGCGTCATTGGTGTGCAGTTGACAATTTACAATGGCATCTGTCAAATTTAAAAATTCAACACGATCTTTTGGAGATGGTTGATGAATTTTTTTATGAAAATGTTTAAGTATTTTTAATATTAAATATTCATAAGATTTAACAGCGTGGTGATTATATACTAATTTATGTAAACGATATCTATTTGTAAATAAAGAGAATATTTCATAATTCAATTTGTGGAACCAACCTAATTCATAATTACCATCAATCGTTTTCACAACCCTTGATTCGGTAATAAGTCTATCAAATTCACCCTTCATTCCGACATTTCCAAGATATAGAGAATCCCGTTGAATATAATCAATTTTATCTACATCAAGTTGACATCTTTTATTGGCTACAATTTGAAACATCCAATTACGAGCATTTTCTTCAGATGGATTGATAAGTTCGCAAATGATGTCCGTTTCTTCTTCTGTAATTGATAAATTATATTTTGAAATCATCACCGAGAATATTACACAACTCCGTTCTTCGTGGTCTTCTTCATCTTTAAATATAACATAATTATCCCAAAGATGACTGAAAGGTCCGTGACCTAAATCGTGAATAAGCCCGGCTATTTCTACCAATTGAATTTGTCTTTCGGTAATTTTAAGAGATGGTTGATTCTTTTGTAAACTTTCCATTAATTTTCTAGCCAAATGAGATACACCGATACTATGTTCAAATCGCGTATGCGTTGCACTTGGAAAAACATAATGTGTGGCACCTAATTGTTTTAGATCACGCAATCGTTGGAATTCTTGAGTATCAATAATTTCTAATAAATGCGATTTAACAGGGATAAAACCATGGATAGGATCGTAAATTTTTTTGTTATTCATTTTTAAATATTTGTGATTAGTTTTTAATAGTTGATTATTTATTAAAAATATAATCAATTTATTTTTCATTTAAAATTTTGTATTGCGACCAACTTATTTTCTTGGATTTTTTCAGAGGTTTTTCTTTTTTTTTATATTTTTTATCTTTAATATCAGCCTCTCTTACAGCACTATCAATATATATCTGTTTTAATATTTGCCCAACTTTATAACTTGCTTCGTGTTGATCGGATTTACCATCTTCAACGGTTTTTAATATTTTTAAAAAATTATTTAATAAATTCAAATCAATAACACCTTTAAAAACTTTATTAAAAATATTTGTATAATTTGTATATAAAAAGGAACATTGTTTTTCAACCATACCCTTTAATATTTTATTATCAATTCTAATATATTTTTTTTTAAGTTCAATCATTTTAGCAACATCTTCGCGTATCAAATTACTATGTTTTAATGTGCGTATTTTTTCTGTTGTGGACTCGTGTTTGTATTCTTTAATTAAATTATTTAAATTTAATTTTTCTGAAGCGTTCATTTATATTATTTTATTAATAATTTTTTATATTAAAAATGTTTTATATTATTTTATTTTTATAATTATTTTATAATTATTTTATAATCATATATTAAATGAGTGTAAGTCAACAAATAAAGGCGAATGATACGCATTTGTTACCAACCACGACTTCAGCAACCACTAATAATGAGATACAAAAAAGAAATACTGCAATTGATAACCAAAATTCGGTAAATATGGTAAACAATACACAAACAGGTGGCTCTGCAACGGGTGCAGAAGGTAAGGTTGAGATTGATGCAGAAGCTGCTGCTGGTTTTGAAGATACGGTATCTAATGCAATCCAACAAAACAACCAAGCTGCCGTGGATGCAACAAACGATCATAAAATTGATATTTCTACTGCAAAAAAAGGTGGCAAACGCAGGAAGTCACACAGAAAGTCACGCAAACGCAGAAAGTCACACAAACGCAGGAAGTCACACAGAAAGTCACGCAAACGCAGAAAGTCACACAAACGCAGGAAGTCACACAGAAAGTCACGCAGGAAGTCACGCAAACGCAGAAAGTCACGCAAACGCAGGAAGTCACGCAGGAAGTCACGCAGAAAGTCACGCAGAAAGTCACGCAGAAAGTAATAAATTTATATTATTAATAATAAAATAACAATATAAATTAATAGAAATGGGTTATTTTTATGATATACTGTCATCAATGTTAATAATTGTAATATTTTTATGTGTTTATATTGGATTATACATAACTAAAATGGCAAAAAAAATAGAAGAAGATTGGCCAAAATATAAATGCCAACCCGGTATAATACCTTTAGCTGGGTATTTTGGAAAAGATACATTGCAAAATTTTACAGAATGTATTGGTGAAATACAAGGTGGTTTTATGGATATATTTTTAGGACCATTGAAAAAAGCCATAACGTCATTGGGAAATATTGGAAATGGTATAGTGGAATCCATAAATACTTTAAGAAAAATGTTTAGTTTTCTCACGGATGCACTTTTGAGAATATTTGGGGATTTATATGGATTAATTAATAATGTGGTAATTCGGTTTCAACAAATGATAGCAAGTTTAAAGGATATTATAATGAAAATGGTTGGTGTATTTTTTACATTAATAATGGGTATAAGAGGTACGGCTATTTTCGGACAAAGTTTAATGGCTGGACCAATAGGTGTATTTATAGATACAATATGTTTCTCACCCAACACAAAAATAAAATTATTAAATGGAAATTATAAATGTATGAAAGATTTAAATTTAGGAAATTTGTTAGAAAATGGATGCGAAGTAAAAGGTATATTAAGAATTAAAGGAAATGCAAATAATAAATATTATAAAATTTATAGTAAAAAATTAAATGACTATATTTATGTTACTGGATCACATTTAATTATGCACCCAGAGACAAAAGAATTTATTTATGTTAAAAATTATGAGAAGGCTATACCAACAAATACATGGGATAAGGAGTTGAGTTGTTTGATTACATCCACAAATAAAATACCAATTGGGGAATATACTTTTTGGGATTGGGAAGATTAAATTTATATAGAAAATTCTATAATTACTATATAGATGGATAATTTAAATAGATTACAAAAATTATTAAAATCAATAGACAACAATAAAACATATTTTAATATTCACGCCGGAGATATACTTGGTTCATTTTTTTTAATAATAATAATAATAATTGCATTTATTTATTTAGCTGTAAAAAGAAACAACGTACAGCTAAGAAAAGAATGGCAAAAAAATAAATGTAGACCAGAAGTATCTGTATTGGCTGGATGGATAAATGCTCCACCCGGCTCATCATTTGATGATAAATTAAAATATACAGAACAAAATTTCACAGCTTGCAATGTTGGTATTTTAGAATCTAATATGAAAAATTTCACATCACCGTTTGAAAACGCACAGGGCGTAATTCGTGCACTATTTGATATGGTGAAGAAAATAATTATTAAAATTAAAAGACTTGCAGAAATATTACAATTAAAATTATTGCAAGTCATCTCTGAAATTTTTGGAAAAATATTTCAAATTATGATTGAACTTCAAAAAATATTATTTAAGTTGAAAGATACATTTATGAAAGCTACTGGAGCTTTGCAAGCGGGATTTTTACTAATTGTTGGACAAGCATATACATTTATGACTTTTATGAATTCAATAATTCACGTATGTGTTACTTTATTGGTAATTTTAGCAATAATACAAATAGTTTTATTTGCCCTTGGTTATGCATTGTGGTTTACGGGACCAATATCACTCGGATTGATCGCAGCCGCGGTTAGTACACTATTAACATATTTAGGAATGGCTATACCATTGATAATTGTAATTGTATTTGTTGCAGCAATTAATAATGAATTGGAGAAAAGAGAACATATGATATGTTTTCATCCGGAAACAAAAATTAAACTTGCAAATGGGGAATATAAACAAATGAAAGATTTAAATTTAGGAGAAAAACTCACAAATAATATTGAAGTTATAGCTGTGTTGAGAATTAAAGGTGGCGAAAAAGACAAATATTATAAAATTTATAGTAAAGAATTGAATGATTATATTTATGTTACAGGAACACATTTAATTATGCACCCAAAAACTAAAAAATTTATTCCAGTTGAAAAATATGAAAATGCCAGAATTACAAATTCTTGGACAAATGAAATGAGTTGTTTAGTTACATCAAATCATAATATACCCATCGGCGAATTTACATTCTATGATTGGGAAGATTAATATATTTTTATCTATGAATTATGTATAATATGCAATTAAAACTTTTGGGAAATAAGGTTCGTGTTGAAATAGTAATATTATGTATATTCCTTGGTATATTAATTGGAAGTACAATGGTTTGTTCTTGTTCAAAAGAAGCCTTTCATAATTCGGCACCAATTGACGGTGGTTTAAATCAATATGATTTTACTAAACACGGTATTAAACATAATAGAGGAGCGGTGCAAAATCAACCAAAAAATCCAATGACACCCGGGCAAAAATATTTTTGGGCAAATAATAAATTCACACCAGAATGTTGCGACTACTCTAGTGTCAGTGGTGATAATGGGTGTGCGTGTGTTACAGATGAACAAATGAAATATTTAGCATCGCGCGGTGGAAATCGTTCGTCCAGCGAAAATGAGTTTTAATTAAAATTATTTAAAATGTTTTTAATATTTTAAATAAATGGGAAATTTATGCATTAATGATTATAATAATCAAGATAAAACATTTAAATGTATAAAATGCAACGATATAATAAGTATTTCTAAGAATAATACGAGAAAACATTGTAGAATACATAGCGTTGGTGACAATAATATCTGCATTGATTGTAATATGTGTATTACAGAAAAATATAGAATAAATTGCAATCATATTGGAGAAAAAAACTGGTATGATTTTTTTATTTAACTGAATTACAAAAATTACAATATATTATCATTTCACTCCCTTCGCCATTTGGTTTATCTACATAATCGGTAATCCAATCGTGTTCACATAATTTATTAATTGCATTTTCAAAAATTATCAATTCATTTGATAATTCTTTTAACTTTATTTCAAATGTTTTTTTTTTATTTACAATAATATCCCTTTTATAAACCAACTCGCTTAATATTGTATAATCGCTTAACGTTGAATAATTGCTTAACATTGAATAATTACAATAATATGGTTTTAAACCATTATACATTATTGTATTAAAATATCATTTGTTTTGATTTTGAAACATTTTGTTTTTTTTGTATTTCTTCTCAATGCAATGATTGCTCCGGTAATTTCTTCTACATTCGAGTATAATTTTAAAGAGTTTTCACTAGAATCTAAAATAGATGAATTTGGATAATTTGATTCCAATTGGTGTGTCAACATTATACCCGCATAATTATTTGAAAGATCATTGTTACTGCTATCACTATTTTTTATAGAGGGGGTTGCTTTGTTTCTAAATACTTCAATATCATAGGCAACATTTGATAATAAATTGTTACAAATATCTGTACATTTACCGTTTTGAAAATAATCGTGAAAACCGTGTGTAACATTTAATAAATTACTATGATTATTAAATTTAGTTATTTTTTTAGACTTAACACACGCTATACCGTTCCCTGTGTTATTTTTAGAAATATCAAGAAATAAATTAATATTTCTTTTTTGTATTATATGTTCTTTAGCTGTTTTACGAGAATTATCTGATTTAAAAATGTTCATTTTTATGTATATAATAAAGATAAATTAAATACACGAATTTATAATATATTAATTTTATATATTATGTCAAAATTAAATTATGACTTGAATAATTATTCAAAAGTTGATTTATTTGAAATGTTTGATCTTAACATTGATGAAGATTTTGAAAAAAATAAGTTAAATGATAATTATAATAAAATGTTAACAAATGTTAATGCTGAAATTGGTATACCAGAAAATGAAAAAATACTAATTTTGGAATTTTTGGATAAAGCTTTTAAAAATTTATTAGAAAATGATTCTGAATACAAATTAACAAAAGGAACATTTATGCCTAATTTAGAAAAAAATGAACTTTTTTCTGATGAAAACCCAATAATAAAAAAAAAAATAAATGATGAGTTTAAATCATTTATTAATCCCTTGAAAAAGGTTGCCGTTACAAAAACATTATGTATTAATACACTTTTCCGTAAAAATTATTATGGGCAAAATTCCACTGATTTTATCATTGATTTACCAGAAACATTAAAAAATGTTACCAGTTTAACTTTAACAAATACTGATATCCCCAATACAATTTATACATTTTCGTCAGTTACTGGTACGAATGAATTTACCATTGAAACATATGACATTTCAGGAGGAATACAAAATAATGAAAAAAAACATATAATAAGAATTAAAAATGGTAATTATACACCAGAAGAATTGGTTGACTATTTAAATAAATATGTATTCTCTCCGAAACCCGATGCAAATAATAGAGAATTAAGAAGAGTTGGCTGCATTTATGATAAAATAAACAAAAAAATATCATTTTTCAGAGATATAAGATCTTTGGCGGATGGTAATAATGGTGGTTTAAGAGATGGTTATGATTATGATGATACTGTGCGAGTGGGTAATAAAAAATATTATTTTAATATAGATTGGCGTTTAAGTTCGGATGAAAATCGTTCCATACAATTAAATATGGGATGGGTTTTGGGATACAGAAAACAATATTATGATTTTGACACAGATTATATTGCGGTGGATAAAGTATTTTATGATAACATTGAAGGGTTCGGTGCAGAAGCTTGTTATCAGAATAACCACGGCGATCGGTACATTTTTCTCTCATTGGATGATTTTAATAAAAATTTTGCCAAATCTTTGATTTCTCCGTTTGAAAATTCCATAATTAATGATATTAATATTTTTGCGAAGATGAATAATTATTACAATTCATTCAATTATACAAATGGTGATGTTGATTACCAATTTAAAAGAAGTTATTTTGGTCCGGTTGACTTAATGAAATTGCGTATTAAATTATTGGATAAATTTGGTCGCACTATTGATTTAAATAATAGTGATTATTCTTTTACTATTCGTGTTGAACAATTATATGATTCTACATAAACACTTTTGAGAAAAGTATAACGCAACATATTTATAATAAAATTGATATATTTTTTATTATAAATTTATACAGTTATAAATTTACTATGGAGACCCATTTAAAAAATATTTATGGGTTCAATACATTTCGTAATAATCAAAAAGATATTATTAAAGATTTATTAAAAAATGAAGACGTTTTTGTAATATTACCAACGGGTGGTGGTAAATCATTATTATATCAATTCCCTGCTACATTCACTGATAAAATTACAATCGTTGTTTCCCCACTCATTTCATTAATGAATGATCAATGTAAATATCTAAATTCTAAAAATATAAAAGCGATTTGTTTAAATTCCGAAACGTCTGTTGGTGTTGGACATTATACTAAATATAAAATTATTTATACAACTCCAGAATTTATTGTATCAAGATTGGCAGCTTTTCATAGAATAAAAGATAATATTGGTTTATTTGCAATAGATGAAGCGCATTGTGTATCTCAATGGAGTCACGATTTTAGACCAAGTTATCAAAAGCTTGGGATTTTAAAAAAACACTTTGCAAATATACCAGTTTTGGCAGTTACTGCCACCGCTACGCCACGCGTTTTAAAAGAGATGCACAAGTTTTTAAATATTTCAAAATCTAAAGAATATATATTAGGTACAAAAAGAACAAACATAATGATTAATGTTTTACCAAAATCAAAATTTTCAAATTGTTCGTTTAACGAACCAACTATCATTTATGTCCAAACACGTAAAATATGCGATAATCTATGTATAGATTTAAAAAGGCGTGGTATTTTAACAGAGCGTTATCACGGTGGAATGGACAAAAAAGATAAAGAAATTAGTCATAATTTATTTATTTCTGGTGAAATAATGGTAATAGTTGCAACAATTTCATTCGGTATGGGAATTGATAAATCTGATATACGTCAAGTAATTAATTATGGTGTACCCTCTAATATTGAAAGTTATTACCAAGAAATAGGTAGAGCTGGTAGGGATGGTGTAAATAGCAAAGCAACTATATTTTATAATGATAATGATTTTAGCACAACTTCATATTTAATTTCACTATCAACGGACGAAGAACAGAAAAAAATTAAAACAATTGGTATGGATACTTTCAGACGTTTTCTTAAAGAAAAATATATATGTAGACATCAAATAATTGAACATTATTTTAAGACAGGTGAATTCGTATCAGAAGAAGATATTGAAGATAATATGAAATGTGAAATGTGTGATAATTGTTTAATAAAAGATAAAAGAAAATTAGTTGATATAACTGAAGAATCAAAAAAAATAATTTCAATCATAAAAAAACAACATTCTGAAAAAGGATACTATGTTGGTATGACAAAAACACTATCAAATATAAAAAAAAATATAAAAAAGAAAAATGAAGTATTAAAAGAAATTATAGAGTTATTGGTAAGTAAAAAATTATTATCAAGATATAAAGCTGGTAAAGGTTTTGTAATTGGGATAGGGTCCAAATCATTAAATAATGATAAAATAATAACAAAGATTGATATTTGTAATAAAATAGATGTTAAATTTAAAAAATCGGGAGAAACACTCATTGATTTGATGGAGTTGAGAAATACAATGGCAAAAAAAATGGGATTACCAGCGGCTTCATTTATTAATGACAGGGTTTTGATGAATATTAATAGAAAATCTCCCAAAAATCTTAATGAATTATGGAAAGTCAATGGTATTTCTAAAGAATTTATTATGTCAAATCAGTGTGGTGAATTTATGGAGAAATATTTAAGTTTTAAAACAAACGGCAAATCAAACGGCAAATCAAACGGCAAATCAAACGGCAAAACAAAGGATAGTGTTTTATTATATTACAAACAGGGTAAAACAATAAAAGAAATATCAAGTATTTTAAATATTTCTGAAAATACAATTGAAAATCACGTCTTATATATGTACGAACATAATGACGATATTGATATAATTATGGATTATTTTGGATTGACGGAAGAAAAAGAGGAACGAATTAAACTTGCTATAGAAAAAGTTGGCAAAAAGTATTTAAAACCAATTAAGATGGAACTTGGTAAAAACATAACATATTCACAAATTAAATTATATTTACTTGTTCTTAAATTTGAACAATAAAAAAAAAATTCTGTAAATATTTTTTTTTATAAAAAAGTTTTGTCCCAAAAGTTGTTTTGTCTTACTTTTCCCAAAAGTAGTTACATGTACATTCCAAATGGAATTGTCTTCTTGTCCTGGTCTTTAATGAGTTTATCAACAATATCTGTTGTAACCTCAAATGGGAATTCAACTTTCATTGATACTTCTCCATCAAACAATTTACTATCTGCATTCAAAAGTCTAAACAAATTAATCTTACCGTAAATAATTTCAAGACATCTTTTCAAATTTCTAACACCCTTTTCCCCAGTTGTATATTTATCGCAAATATGTTCAATAATTTCATCTTTAATAATAATTTCACCTTCTTTAAAGTTGATATTTTTCATAATAGATGGTATCAAATATTTTTGCGCAATCACCCTTTTATCTTTTTTATCATATCCGTTCGTTTTTATTCTATACATTCTATCTTTTAAAATCGGATTGATTTTTTCTTCGTGATTATAACTAAATATAAATAAAGCCTTGCTAAGATCAAAATCAAGATTAGAGAAATATTTATCGTGAAATTGATTATTCTGCGTTGTATCTGTTAAATGTGTTAATATACCCGTTATTTCCTCTCCTTTTGGTGTATCGCTAATTTTATCCAATTCGTCAAAATAAAATACTGGATTCATACATTTACTATGAATAAGAACATCAACAATTTTACCCCATATACTCCCTTCATACGTATATGAATGACCTTCAAGAAAACTACTATCAGTTGCACCCCCCAATGGGATAAATGAAAATGGTCTATTTAAAATTTTACTAATACCTTCTTTCACAAGTGTTGTTTTACCAGTCCCCATTGGACCGTGTATTGCGATTGCGGTACCAACGGCATTTGGATTACTAATCCACCCACCAAGCATTTGCATAATCTGCATTTTAGCATCATTTAATCCGTATACAGCATTATCCAATGTTTCTTTCGCATTTTCCATAAAATCGCGACACTTATCAATACCATCATCATATTTAACAGGTAATTTATTATGGATTCCAAATGGAATACTCATAAATGTATCAACCCATAATTTATTCTTGTAATATTCCCCAGACCCAGGGTCCATCATATTTAACATTTTAACTTTTTTAATTGCAACTGATTTAATAGATGGTTCTATATTTGATTTGATAAGTTTTAAACGATAAGGCATATCTATTTCTGTATTTTTATTCATTTCAATCAAATTTCTAAGTATTGTTTTTTGATCTTCCAATTCCATTTTCTTAAAATAAGTAAAATCATTTGAGTTTGATTTTTCTTTTAATAATTTTTTTAATCTTTTAATATTAATAAGTGTCTGCTTTTCTTTTTTTTTCTTCTTCTTTTTATCTTGTTCTTTACTAATTTTTTCACTATATTCTTCCATTTTTTTTTCAAATTTATTATTATCACTATCTTTTAATTCAATTAATTCCTTTATTTCTAAGGATATTTTTTCCGTTTCGTCTTTTTTTTTAATATTTGATAAATAATCTCCCGGTAAATTTTTTAAAAGTTCAAATTCTTTATTTTCTAATTGTACATTAAAATATTTTTTTTTTCTTTTAGAACTACCCCTCGTAACTATTTTTTTAATTACACCATTATAAGATTTATTCCATTCTGGTTTTTTTACCGTAATCTTTTCACCAACGCATAATTTATTAATCATTTTTTTTTTATTAGATTGTTCTTTTTTTAATTTCTCTTCATCTAACCGCATAACTTTTTCCCACTCTTCTTCAGTAACATCGTCTGCAAGTTTATTTCTAATTTCTTCAATTTCACTATCATCCGAAGAAATTATTTCTTCTGATGAACTAAAATAATCGTGTTCATTGGCATTCATACCATCATCATTAATAGTGTAAATAATATTAAATCTTGCTTTAGTTAAATCAATATCATCTTGTTCATCTAATAATTCATCTTCGTCGGATGGAAACTTATTTTTTTTAACTTTTAACACTTTAAAAGCTTTTTTTAAATTTTTATTATTTTTTGATCCTTGTGCTTTCTTTGATCCTTGTGCTTTCTTTGATCCTTGTGCTTTCTTTGATCCTTGTGCTTTCTTTGATCCTTGTTCTTTCTTTGATCCCTGTACTTTCTTTGATCCTTTTGCCTTTTTTGCCTTTTTTGCCTTTTTTGTTTCTTTTGATTCTTTTGTTTCTTTTGATTCTTTTGTTTCTTTTGATTCTTTTGTTTCTTTTGTTTCTTTTGATTCTGTTTTATTTCTTTTTTTATCTTTTATTTTATTTCTTAAATATTTTGATGGAAATAATGAATAAAGAAAATCTTGATAATCTTCAACAATGTCTTCGGAGTATTCGTCATTGGGATCATAGTCTTCGTCATCATAGTCTTCGTCATCATAGTCTTCATCGCCGGGATCATAATCGTAACTTTCTGTACTATTTTCAGCATCACTAACATCTTCATTTAATACATTTTGATTAATTGATTTAGGAGATTTTTCATTATCGGTTGTCATATCCATTTTAAGTGTTATAAATTATATTTATATTATTTTTATAATTTCATTTTTTTAATATCAATTTTTTTATTTTTTAATATTTTGAAATATTTTTGAAATTAATATTTTAAAATTGATTTAAAATAATGATTTGAATATATTCTATTATAAATATAAGAATGTATGCACAACAAAATATTTCCGATGCTTCAAAAATATTAGGAATTCAATTTAGTGTTTTGGGTCCCGACGCTATAAGAAAAAGTAGTGTTGCGGAAATAACATCAAGGGATACTTATATTAATAATAAACCCGTTATAAACGGTTTATTTGACCCAAGAATGGGTGTATTAGAACCCGGGTTAATATGTCCAACGGATGGGTTTGATTATATGAAAACGCCGGGATATTTTGGACACATTGAACTGGCAAAACCTGTATTTTATATTCAGTATTTAAATACTCTTATAAAAATATTAAGAACAGTATGTATTAAATGTGGTAAATGCAAAATAAGCAAAAAGAAATATGACTTTATTTATAAATTATCACCAAAAGAAAGATTTGATTTTGTTTTCAAACACGCAAATAAAATAAAAAGATGTGGTGAAGATACGGAAGATGGTTGCGGTATTAAACAACCTAGAAAAATTTATAAACAAGATTTGGCAGACATATATGCAGAATGGGAAAAGATTGATGGTATTGAAAGTGCAACTGGTATTATTAAAGAAAAACCAACAATCAAATTATCACCAGAAAGCATTCTTAGAATTATGAAGCGAATTAGTGATGAAGATATGATATTTATGGGATTTAGTCCAGTATGGTGTAAACCAGAATGGTTTATTTGTCAAGTATTGGCCGTACCACCACCTGCTGTAAGACCATCTGTAAAACACGACTCGCAACAGAGGAGTGAGGATGATATTTCACATATCATCGTTAACATTATTAAAGCAAATACAACACTTCAAGATAAAATTCAACAGGGTGCCGATTCTAAAGTGATAGACGATTGGGCAACAGTATTGCAGTATTATGTAGCAACAATGGTGGATAATAAGATACCCGGTGTGGCTTCCGTTGCACAAAGATCAGGGAGAGCTTTGAAATCAATTAAAGAAAGATTGGTTGGCAAAACAGGTCGGGTGAGAGGTAATTTGCAGGGAAAGCGAGTTGATTTTTCTTCAAGATCTGTTATTACACCAGACGCTAACATAAGTATTAGAGAATTGGGTGTTCCTCTAAAAATCGCTAAAAATATCACATTTCCAAATACCGTAAATAAAAGAAATAAATTATTCTTATTAAAACTTGTTTTAAATGGTCCCGATATTTATCCAGGTGCAAATATTTTAGAAAGGAAGGGTGGCGAAAGCATTTCTTTAAGGTATGTTGATAGAAATACATTGGAAATTTATGAAGGCGATATTGTTCATAGACACTTGATTAATGGCGATCCAGTATTATTTAATAGACAACCGAGTCTTCACAGAATGTCAATGATGTGTCACATTGTTAAAGTTATGAAAAAGGGAAATACATTTCGTATGAATGTTGCTGATACAAAACCATATAATGCAGATTTTGATGGTGATGAAATGAATATGCACGGTCCACAAGGAGAGCAATCTCAAAGTGAATTATTAGAATTATGCGCTGTGTCAAAATGCATTATTAGTCCAGCAAACCATCAGTCAATTGTTGGTATTTTTCAAGATTCTTTATTGGGATGTTATCGTTTTACAAGAGAAAATATTACTTTTAATAAGAGAACGGCAATGAATTTATTGATGTATAATAAAAATATTGATTTATCAATATTTAATAATGATAAAATTAAAAGTTTTGATATATTGTCACAAATTTTACCACCATTAAATGCTAGTTTTCGCAATAGCAAATTTGAAGATTCTGATGATAAGAAAACAACAAATAATATTATTGAAATTGTTAACGGTAAATATATTCGTGGACAAATGGATAAAGGTGTTCTTTCTGGAAAAATGAATGGTATGATACGTTCTATTTATAATGACTATGGTGATATGAAAGCTTCGGATTTTATAGATAATATACAATCCATCGTTACCGAGTATATGAAATTATCTTCATACAGCGTTGGTATAAGTGATTTAATTGCCGATTCAAACACAAATAAACAAATTTCAAACGCAGTAACAAATAAAAAAACAGAAGTTGTAAAGCTGTTAAATCAACTCCACATAGGGGTATTTGAGAATAATTCGGGTAAAACAAATCAAGTTGAATTTGAAACAAAAGTCAATTCAATTTTAAATAAAGCACAAGAAGAAGCTGGTAAAATTGGTAGAAATAGTTTGGATAAAAGCAATAGATTTGTTACAATGGTCAAAGCTGGATCAAAGGGATCAACAATTAATATTGCACAAATGATTTCTTGTTTAGGACAACAAAATGTAGATGGTAAAAGAATACCTTATGGTTTTGAAGATAGAACATTGCCACATTATACAAAATATGACGATACTGCTCAAGCGCGCGGATTTGTTGAAAGTTCTTTTATTCAAGGGCTGACACCAGAAGAGTTATATTTTCACGCAATGGGTGGGAGAACAGGACTCATTGATACGGCTGTTAAAACGAGTTCCACCGGTTATATTCAGAGAAGACTTGTTAAATCTCTGGAAGATCTTAGTGTAAGATATGATATGACGGTAAGAAATAATAAAAATAAAATTATACAATTCAGATATGGTACTGATAATATTAATACAATGAAAGTTGAAACTGTACATTTGCCAATTGTTAAAATGTCGTTGGAAGAAATATTTATGCATTATCAAATTCCAAATGATAGAAAAAGTCAATCTATAGAATTATCTAACTTTGATTCTGAAACAAAAAAAAGATATAAATCACAAAAGAAAGATTTAAAGATCAAAACAAAATCAATTATTAAAATGATTATTAAAAATAGAGACGATATTGTTAAATATGTATTTAATTATGATTCCGAATCTAAAATTCACATACCAATCCAGTTTGATAGATTAATAAATAATATTCAAAATAACTTATATATAACAAGAAATAACACCGTTGATATTACACCTTTGGAATTATACAATATTGTAGATAAATATTATAAAAAACTTGAATTTAATGAATATTCGCGACCATCTCAGTTATTTAAAATGGCTTGGTATTATTATCTGTCTCCTAAAAATTTACTAACTGTTAAAAGATTTAATAAACGCGCAATTATATTGCTTTTGGAAAAAATAGAATTTAATTATAAAAAAGCAATTGTAAATCCTGGTGAAATGGTTGGTTTGGTTGCGGCACAAAGCATTGGAGAACCTACTACACAAATGACTTTAAATACATTTCATTTTGCTGGAGTTGCCTCAAAATCCAATGTAACTAGAGGTGTTCCAAGAATTGAAGAAATTCTTTCACTTTCCGAAAATCCAAAAAAACCTTCTATTACAATTAGACTTAATAAAGAAGATGAAACAAATTTAAACAAGGCTATGGAATTAAAATATAAATTGGAATATACCAATTTAAGCGATATTGTAAAAACCGTAAGTATTTATTTTGATCCAAAAATAGATGTAACTAATATTTCAGAAGATAAAGAAATATTGGAAGAATATTTTGAATTTGAAACAATGATGACAGAGATTGGAATAGAGTCAGAATTTAAAGAGTCTGATATATTTTCAAAATGGATAATTCGGTTAGAGTTATCAAAAGAAGATATGCTTGAAAAAAATATTTCAATGGATGATGTATATTTTGCAATTAAAAATAGTGGAAATGGGCCAAAAATTCAAATAAGATGTGTATATAGCGATTTCAATAAAGATAATCTCATTTTCAGAATCAGAGGTATCAATTTATCCAATACCAAAAAGAAAACATTAGATAAAAATGATGAAATATATTTACTTAAAAATTTACAGCAAAATTTATTGAAAAATATCATTCTAAAAGGTGTTAAAAATATACCCAAAATCATTATTCGCAAAGTTGCAGGTTCAATGAATTATGAAAATGGTCAATATAAACCAAGAGATATTTGGGTTTTAGATACTGTTGGTACGAATTTGTCTGATATGTTAGCACAAAATGATATTGATGCTTCAAAAACAATTACCAGTGATATTCAAGAAACATTCAGAACGTTGGGAATTGAAGCAGCGAGACAATGTATTTTAAATGAATTGGAAGAAGCCATTGGATTTGATGGTACATATATTGATATGCATCATTTAACAATGTTGGCTGATCGCATTACTGCAACCAAAAAAATGGTTTCTGTATTCAGACACGGTATTAATAATGATGATATTGGACCAATTGCAAAAGCTTGTTTTGAAGAAACACCCGAAATGTTTCTAAGAGCTGCAAGACACGGCGAATTGGATTTGATGACTGGGGTTTCTGCTAATATTATGGTTGGGCAAGAAGGATATTATGGTACTGGATCGTTTCAAATTCTATTGAATATTAAAAAGTTATCAGAGCTTAATGAGAAAACATTGGACGATGAAGATGATGTTGATAAATTATTAAATATTGATGACCCAAAAGATTTTTGTTCAAAAGACAAAATCAAAATTGAAAGCGAATTTGAAACAAATATTAAAGATTCTGGGTTTACACCTGATGACTACAATATGGATTTTTAAAAGAAAAATTATTATTTTCAAATATATTTTTATTTAAAAATATAATCACAATATATATAACCTAATGTTGATTAAAAAAATAATGGATACAATTGAAGCTAATTCAAACGAATATATATATAGTGATTCATTTATCATTTATAAAAATACATTTAAAAAATATTCAGATGTACATTTTTTTAATTTTGCAATCAAATATAATATAAGTATGCCTGATAATGAAAAAGAGAAAATGGAAAAGTTATATGTTAAATCAAAAAATATCATTAATATTTTTAATAAATTTTCTAAGAAAATGAAATTATCATTATATAAAAAATACGATAATGACCGCGATCTTCGTTTTACACCCCTTGATAACTATAAGGAAAAAGAAATAATAAATATCATACAAAATAAAACAATATATAAATTTAGGATTTTAGATTTAATTTATTTATGGAAGATTGCCTTATTTAAAAGTGAAAATATGTTTTCTATACCAAAAAAACTAAAAAATCCATATACAAATATTGTGTTTAAAGATTATAATTTATATAATATTTTTTTTAGTTTTAATAAAACAACATATGTTATACCAGAAATAATATTAAGTTTTTTTAAATGTTCGTTTAATATGGTTTTTTTTAAAAAGAAAAATTATCCAATTTTACAGGAAAATGCTATAGAATATTATGGTAAAAATGCTTTTTATACATATTTAATTGAATATTTACTTACAATTCTTCATTTTTTTAGAAAAGATATTGGTTATATATTTTTAAAAAAGGAATTAACACAATTTAAAAAACAGCGGATTATTAAAAATATGAACCATATTATAGTTTTATATTTAAAATACAAATTCTTATGCAATCCTTTATTGAAAGATAAATATTTTAAAGAGATTAAAGATAAGTTAATATTATATTTCAAAAATTATTATTCAACTAGTTATTTCATAACTTTAAAATATAGAGAGCAAGTGTTATATGAAACACCATCCACATTTGGTAATAGTACACCACAAGATTCAATAATTGATATATCAAATAATATAATTGATGAACAAAATATTGATACTGGAAATACACAAAATATAAGATTATTATTAGACGATGATTCGGATGAAGACTTGGTACACCCAACACGGGAGAGTAGACCATTCACTTATAGAAGAAATAATAGAAGGAGACAAACCACATATTTACCACCAATTGGTACGACAGTTGATGATTCATTTAATGAATTTATACAATCATTAAATGATAGTAACATAAATTCATCCATATCATCAATTTTAAACTCAACATCTTCTAGTATATTTGCAGAATCGGAAAATACAATCATAGCAGACCCATTTCAACCAGAAAGAGAATTACCAAGGACACCGCGATCCATTCGCAACACCCCCGCGCGAAATAACAATTCCATAATAAACAGATTCACATTATTTTAAATAATATTTTAAATTTTTAAATATTATTTATAACCTTATTTTTCCAGTTTTCTCATTTACTTTTAATTTTTTTCTCCCAAGACCTTGTTTTAATTGACTTATTTTATTTTTCAACGCCATTGACTCATTTTTTTTCTCTTCACTAATATCATTATTCAAATCTTCATTTAAAAAATTTTCAAGGCTATAACTAACATTTGTATTTACATTACCGGGTTTAACATATCCATATGAATTTTTAATATTATAATATTTATTATTATTAATATAACTTATATCACTCAGATAATCAGTAAATAATGATTCCTCCAATATTAATATTTCATCATCATTTATTTTATAAGGCATTTCTTTTAACACCATATATTGGTTTTTTTCTAATAAATACAATCTTTTTTTATCATTGCGAATTAACTCATCTGCTAATTTTCCCGTATAAACATTTTCATTAATATCATCCGTTAATAAATTTTTTCTTGGTAATAAAAGTTGACAAGTATCAACATTCCACAAACATTTTGACAATGTACATTCATCTTGTGTTGTTTTTGTAATACAAGTTGTAAGATGTGAAACACCCTCGTAATTATTTGGAATTAAATCATCCGAATATTGAACATACCTTTTTAACATTATTTGTAAGAATTTAAATATTTTATTTAATTTAACGACGTAATTGGTTTTTTCTTCCAGTAAAACTAATAATTCTTTTTTTTCTTTATCATTAATACTCTTATTAATTATAATTCTAAAAAGATTTAAAAATGTTTTATAAAAATTACTCTCCAATTTAATTTTTAAAATTTCTTTTTTTCTATTTGAATCTGTACTATCATTTAATAAAATTTCAGTATCTAGATTATATTCATTATAAATATTATCGTCATCATACGTGCTAAATTCCACTTTATTCATTTCTTCTCCTTTTAAATCCGTTAAATCATATTCGGTAACTTCATTAATATTCAATGGTTCTATTGGTATAAATTGATTTGTTTCTGTAATAATGCCAACAATTTTTGAATCTTCAATGATATAAGACATAAAATTTATTTTTAAACTATCCGTATTATTATTTAATTCAATAAAAAACTTTTTTAACTTATCATATGGTATCAAAGGCAATGAATAACCAGGTTCATTTAAAAATTTATATTCAAATTGTTTATTTATTTTTGATGGGTAACTTGGTATAAATAAATCACTACTATCACCGTCAATATTTATATTGACGGATAACCCAATTACTTGAGATTTTAAATTAATAATTTGTAACATATTTGAAATATTTAAATAATCATTTTCATCATTTATCCTAATCAATTCATCTATTATATCTATTGCCGTGATATTATAAGTGATTCCCTGAATATATGATATATTTTTACAATTATTATTAACATATTTTTTAATTTTTTCAAGCATCTTTACCAATTCTTTTATAGGTGATTTTTTATTAAAAAAACTATTAATTTTAAATACTTTCGTTGATATACTTTTTACTGATGCAATAATTTCATAAATGTCATTTTCAGAATACAAAACAACCGTTGGTTTCTCTATATCAAAAATATTTTTAGAATAACTTTTATTTGGGCATATTAATTCTATTTTATCTAATAAACTATCTTTTAAATTTTTTAATATTATTAGATTAATACCATTTTCAAATAATATACCATTTTTTGAAGTTGGTTCGCATATTAGATCCCAAATAAATTCATAATTAATTTTATCATTTTCCATTAAATATTTTATAAAATTTTCAAAGGAACAAATAATATATTTCATAAATTCTTTTGATTTGCTTATTTTTTTTAAAACACTTTTTTTATAAATATCTGTTCTTTTATATTTTAAAATATATTTATCACTCAGTTGTAATTTTTTATAAAATAAATCTATCAAGTTACCATTCTGAAGTGTTATAAATATATCCAATGTTAATTTTTTTTTTATTATATCCTTTAATTTTTTATAATCTAGTAAAGAAATTTTTTTTAAATCACCTTCTCTTTCATCTATAATTGAATCTTTTATTTTATATTCACCATAAATAGTACTAATGCAGGACAAAAATGAACTATTGCTATTATCATCAATACCCAAACGTAACAAACAAGGAAAATTTCTTTCTAATTCTTTCTTTTCTTGATTAGAATTTTTATAACATTTTACAGTATTGTATTGTAAAAATTTTTGCAAAGATAATGATAAGTATCCTAAACGATTTTTTTCCAATGGAAAATTTAACAATGGTTTGTTGTCTTGTTGTTTTGTTTTACCATCATCCATAAATTCTTGGTTTCTTTTTTTACCTATCCCGCGTTTATCATATTTAATAAACTTTTTCCATTGCGCGTTTGAGGGTACCTTTTTAACTCTTTTTACAGCAGTTTTAAATTTATTTAAATTTATCTTTTTACCATCAGTTTTCCCTTCTGTTTTTTCTCCATAATCTATCCAATCTTTTTCAGTCCATTCGTTAAATTCTTTTTTCAAAGGTAATTTATTATTATAAATATAATTATTTTCAAACATCATATTTTCATCTTTTTGAACTTCCTTTTTTGTTAATGGTTTATTTTTATATAATAAATCAATAGGAACAATAAATTCTTTATTATATTTTTTTTCATTTAATTGGATTTTTACAGTATCATTATCTATAATTTCTGTAATAATTGCCCTCTTTCCATAAAAAATTTTAACTTTTTCTCCACTTTTCTTTGCAACTGGTATTTTTATTTCATAAACATATACTTGATTAGTTATTTTACAATCTTCAATGCTACATTTGTCAGAAATTTTAAAGGAATATTTATCATCACCCGTTTTAATATAAATTGGGATATTGTTATTGGGTCCGGTAAATTCTTGTTGCGTTGGTGTATCTCCACAACACGGTACTGGATATTTTTTTGGATGAGAATTTGTCTGATATAATGGATAATGGGTATTATATGATAAAGGGTGGTGCTTATTGCCTTTTCTATGATAACGTTTATCAGTAAATTCAAAAATTCTATGTTTATCCGATTTTATTTTTTTTGCATTATGTGGTATAACCGCATCCCATCCACCACATTCCCCATTATTAATTTGTTTTACAGATAAACTTCTGCCTTTTCCATCGTCGTCTGAAAAACACCAAAATCTTGGACAAATATAATGAAATGGTTTTTCATCTTTTTTATAATTGTATGAGATATATTCATCATATGATTTATCATCACCATCCTTTAAATCAATGTATGCTTTTTCTTCGTCAGTTAAAATTACGGGCATTTTTCGCGTTGACCAAGGGCAAGAACGAGTATAACTTGAAAATTTACCGTCTTTTCTTTCTAAAAATAAATCTGGTTGTCTTGATCTTAATCGCTGTCTAAAAAAATGATCGTGTCCAGACAATTTATATTTTTTTATATCTGCCTTAAGTTTTACACCGCCCTTTTTATCCAAAGAAATATCCGAAGAAATATCCGAAGAAATATCCGAAGAAATATCCGAAGAAATATTAGCCACCAAATCATTTTGTCTTTTTTTTAACATAGGTTCGTTTACTACTTCATCTGAGTCATCTGAGTCATATGATTCATCTAAGTCGCCTGCTTCGTCGTCTGCTTTAACTTCAGAAAATGATTCACCCGATTCGTCGTCTGCTTTAACTTCATCAGCTTCTTCTTCCGATGATGCTTCGGATAATTCAAAATCTGAAAAAGAAATATTTTCCTCTGATTTTTTCATTTCAGATTGAGATAGCATTGGTTGTGCAGTAACAGGTTTGGGCGGAGACTCTGATTTTTTCATTTCAGACGGAGGTATTGGCATCGGTTGTGTAGTAACGGGTATTTTGGGTGGAGACTCTGATTTTTTCATTTCAGACGGAGGTATTGGCATCGGTTGTGCAGTAACGGGTATTTTGGGTGGAGACTCTGATTTTTTCATTTCTGGTGGTGTTGACTGCTTCACAATTGGAATGAGTGAAGCCGTTGATTTTCGTCTACTAACCTTTCTAGATAATCTTTTTCTTTTTGATTCTAATACTAAATCTTTTGCAGTTTTAACTTTGCTTATAATTGGTATGCTTTCTTGGGAAATGCTTTCTTGGGAAATGCTTTCCTTTGGTATGCTTTCCTTTGGTATGCTTTCCTTTGGTATGCTTTCCTTTGGTATGCTTTCCTTTGGTATGCTTTCCTTTG
>Ga0115570_10000409_pt1 | contig 35144 bp, 38 predicted proteins | sample COGITO_mtgs_1205_3_FD_87294 | JGI IMG/M metagenome (GOLD analysis project Ga0115570, IMG submission 87294) | Pelagic marine microbial communities from North Sea - COGITO_mtgs_120524 | ecosystem: Environmental > Aquatic > Marine > Epipelagic | place: Germany:Helgoland, sampling site Kabeltonne... | reverse complement strand
TATAAAAGAGCAGAGCAAGTTAAAGAAACTATGATAACTATGGAGAAAATTAGAAATGTTTAAAACACTTATAGATAATATTAAAAGAGAAGTATATAATATATACATTGATCTTAAAGATATATTATATAGTGATCGTACCACTATAATAATGTCATTGATAGCTTTTCTTTTAGGAATTATAGTATCTGAAACTTATGGAAGTATAATGGGAGTATAGACCATGATAATTAAAGTGCGCCAAGAAAATAAACTTAGAGGTGACAGCATGAATAACTCTGATATTTTAGATCAAGTATCATTATACAATGACAGCGAAGAGGTTGCTGCGGGTGTAGGTAAGCACGATACCTACTGGGGCGATGAAGGGGAGCTTCACATACTAGGACTATGGAAGGTTGCCCTTGAGCTTGCAAAAGAAGTTAAGATGCTAAGAGATGAGCTTGCTGAGCATGGGAGATGGGAATGAGTGACATGCAGGCTAGACTAATCAACAGTATGGGAGGTGATCTTACTGTAGTTAATGCAGCGAGGGTTAGCTTCAACAGCCACAGCAAGGAGTTAAATAGAAAGGATGAGCGATTGATTTCTTTTCTAGCTAAGCATGGACACTGGTCGCCCTTTGCTCATGTCATCCTACAGTTTAGAATGAAGGCACCTATCTTCTGTGCTCGACAGTTGGTTAAGCATCAGGTGGGCTTAACGTGGAATGAAATCAGTAGGCGATATGTCGATACAGATATTGAATTCTATGAGCCAAAGATCTGGCGGAAGGCTGCTGATAATGTGAAGCAGGGTAGCAGTGACGAATCAAGCGGTTGGGAACGTTGGGGTTCGAGGATAGAAAAAAGTATGAACTCCACACAGTTGGCCTTAGCTGAGTACGAAGACGCTATAGCTTCGGGTGTCTGTATGGAGCAAGCTCGTATGCTTCTGCCACAGTCGATGATGACAGAGTGGTACTGGACAGGTAGCCTTGTAGCCTTCGCCCGTATTGTTAAGCAAAGGACACATAGTACGGCCCAGCTTGAAACACAAGAGGTTGCCTTGTTAATTAAGAAAGCTTTAGATGAGAAAGAAACAATCACACATTCTTGGAGAGCGTTATGTCTATAAGCAATAATATTTTTATACATGATACCAAAACAATAAAGATTCTTAAGTGTGTTGAAGGAGTAGATGGTTCTAATCATAATAGCTGGGACATTACTATCACTGATAAAGATGGTGAGACTCTGAAGGTGTTTTGTTTTGGAGATGACTTTAAACTTATACAGGACAACACAGTAGATGAGTAAGATCATAGAAGATGTGATAGAAAAGATACAGCTTACTGATAAGATACGAATACTTGAAGCAAGGTTAAGTGTCTTACAGCAATCAGCAGTTAGAGATGAGCCTGCACTATGGGGTAAGTTTTTTAAGGAAGATCCTTTAGACAGCTTCCCTGTTGTAAAAAGAAACTAAGTCTGTTATAATATAGGCTGGTCTAAATAAAAGGATGGTGATTTAATGGAAGATCTTATCGAAGACTCTTGGGCTTATGCTTTTGCTATGAGCTTAGGTACAAAACAACCTAACGAAAAGATCAAGGCACGTTTCATAGTCTTTGCAAAAGACAGACTATCTTTGACTGCTACAGGAGATGATGTTATAAATATTATTCCTGATTTTATAAACTATCTAGGAGAGTGGTGATGTATGTTGAAACAACAAAGTCAGAGCTGACTAGGTTTAAGAATACATATGAAGGTGATATGTATAGAGACAAGGTGACTATGCAAGTTACCTTTTTATCAGATGATAAGGTAGCCATATCATTTGGTGAGTTTACTAATGGCTATGAAAAGTTTTTAAAAACTAATTAGGAGAAGTATCTAATGAAAATGATTGATGGTATCCCAGAAGTTATCGAAGGTGTTGCATACTACGCTCATGTCGATGCACCTGTAGCTGACTATAATGAGTCACAGATGCCCGGCACTGGTAAGTTTGGGTGGGAAGTTAATGTAGCTGTAAGTGATGAGGTCTTCTTGAAGTTTAAACAAGCAGGGTTCAATGCTGGACTACATGAAGCAGGCTCACGTAAGTATACCCCTGATCCTGTTATTACTTTCTACAAGTGGGCTTCTAACTATAACGGTACAGAAAACACTGCGCCTATTGTTGTTGATACAGATAAGCAACGAGTGGATTACAAGATTGGTAATGGTTCACGGGTTGCGGTTCAATGGGCAACATTAAACTACGGCAAGATCAAGAAGATCAAACGCCCAAGCATCCACGCCTTGCAGGTTCTTGAACTTGTAGAGCATGGCGATGGCAACACACCTTTCACTGAAGACAGGATGGCATTTTAAATATGAGTAACTTTACATATAAAACAGAAGAAGGTTTGTATGACGTTGAGCTATTGAACGACGAAGCTAAGCTAACTTATAACTATTTGGTTGAGGTTCAGCAAGAGCTTGACTCACTGGCAAAGCGTTCTAATGTACTACTAGCTGCTAAACAAACCTTTATTGCAGCTATGAACAACAACCTAGACGAAGGGGCTTTAGTAACCGAAGAGGATTAAAGACCATGGCATTTGCTAAAACGCATCAACCATGTCCTTTATGTTCCAGCAGTGACGCACTCTCTATCAATATTGATGGGAGTGCGGTTTGCTTTTCCTGCAAGGGATACATAAAGAAACACACAGAAGATAATTCAACCAGAGATAATATGATGATATCTAATACTCAAAGAGCTTTAGAACCAGAGAAGTTTGCAAGTGAAGGACAGTTTGCTGCCTTAACAGACAGACAAATATCATTAGAAACAGCTAAGAAGTATGGCGTTAAAGTAACACACGACAGTGCTGGAGATGTCTTTAAACATATCTATCCCTACTACGGAGAGAATGATGTCATTGCCTACAAGACTAGGTTCGTAGGTAACAAGGACTTTAGATGGCAGGGTATATCAACACAGGCTAAGCTATTCGGAGAGCATCTCTTCAGACAAGGCGGTAAGTTTGTAACCTTAGTCGAAGGAGAGTGTGATGCTATGGCAGCTTATGAGTTGCTCGGATCACAGTGGCCTGTAGTGTCAGTGAAGAACGGTGCTGGTGGTGCAGAGCGGGATGTAAGGGATAACCTAGAGTTCTTAGAAAGCTTTGATCAGGTGGTCATTGCCTTTGATATGGACACTGTAGGTAAGGAAGCAGCGAGGCACGTAGCTAGGCTATTGAAGCCGGGTAAGGCAAAGATATTGACATTCCCTGAAGGTTTCAAGGATGCCAATGATCTATTAAAAGCTAACGGGCATAAGCGTTTTGTACAATGTTGGTGGGATGCAAAGACATACACACCTTCAGGAGTTCTAAGTGTCTCAGAGAACAGAGAGAAGTATAAGAACAGAGAGAAGAAGGTATCTTATCCATTCCCGTGGAAAGGTTTGAACGAGAAGCTGGAAGGTATAAGACAAGGTGAACTCATTACCTTAACAGGTGGTACAGGGCTAGGTAAATCCAGTGTTACACGTGAGCTAGAGCATTGGCTTATTAAAACTACTGACCATAATGTAGGTGTCATCGCCTTAGAAGAAACCTTCAACAGAACAGTTGATGGTATCCTATCTATTGAGGCTAATGCCAAACTACATATCGATAGAATAAGAGATTCATTTACTGAGGATGAGCTAGATAATTTCTTTGATATAATGTATGACAAGGATAACTTCAACCGTGTTTGGATTCATGCACACTTCGGAGCCAATGACATCGAAGCTATCTTTAGTAAGCTACGGTTTATGATTATAGGTTGCGACTGTAAGTGGGTAGTGATTGATCACCTGCATATGCTTGTGTCTACATCAGCTGAAGGTGACGAGAGGCGTACTATTGACGCTATCATGCACCGCTTAAGAACCCTTGTAGAAGAAACAGGGGCTGGTATTATTCTTGTGTCGCACCTTCGTCGAATAGATGGTAACAAAGGACATGAGAATGGCATCGAGACAGGGTTGAATCACTTGCGAGGATCTCAAAGCATCGCCCAGTTATCCGACTGTGTTATTTCACTAGAGAGAAACCAGCAGTCTGATGATCCCATTGAAGCTTCTACTACCCGTGTCCGTGTACTGAAGTCTAGATACACTGGCGATGTTGGTATAGCTACACACTTGAAGTTCGACGATGATACTGGTAGGCTACAGGAGATGGACATGAGTGACATACAGGTATCTAAAGAAGATGACTTAGTATCATTGGGGTTTGAATGAAATGACAAGACTTGTTTTTGATGTCGAGACTGACGGTTTAGATGCTACAAAGATATGGTGTATTGTAGCGCAGGATGTAGATACTAAAACCATCTACACCTATGGGCCTAATCAGTTAGAAGAAGGATGTGATCTGCTTGAGAGTGCAGATGATTTAGTCGGTCATAACATTATAGGTTTTGATATCCCTGTTATTCAACGGCTAATGAATAGACCTGACTTCAGCAAAGATAAAAATATAATAGATACCTTAGTACTGTCTAGGTTGTTTAACCCAACCCGTGATGGTGGTCATGGTCTTTCTCGTTGGGGACAGTTATTAAACTTTCCTAAGATTGCTTTCAAAGAGTTTGATGCTTACAGTAATGAGATGCTTACTTATTGTATACGAGATGTGGAGCTGAACACTGCTGCATATTTTAAACTCAGAGAAGAGAGTCGTGGCTTCTCACTTGAATCAATTAAACTTGAGCAAGACATAGCATTTATCATGAAGACACAGGAAGAGCATGGCTTCTACTTTGATTTTAAAAAGGCAGAGCTTCTTCTTGCTGAGATACGAGAAAGGATGCAGGTAGTAGAGCAAGAGGTCACTAATGTATTTCACCCTAAGATAACCAAACTAAAACTGTTCCCTCGTTATACCAAGTCTAGTAGCATTTCAAAGATTGCAGAAGATTCTGAGGGTAAGGGTGTAAGGTTAACGGAGGAAGAGTACGCCTTGTTCCACGAAAAGAATCATGCTTATCCTTTAAGTATTACAAGGACAACATCGATTGAGCTTAATCTTGGATCGAGGTTACAGATTGGTGAGTACTTACAAGACTTCGGCTGGAAGCCCACTGAGTTTACTGTTAATGATAGACCAGTAGTTAACGAGAAAACACTGAGTCAGATAAAAGGTATACCAGAGGCTGAGCTTATCAAAGAATTCTTTCTGCTTCAAAAGAGAGAAGGTCAGATAAAGTCTTGGCTAAAGTTCCTTGGCGATGACAATAGAGTACACGGGTTTGTTATAGCGAATGGAACTATCACAGGACGTATGTCACATCTAAGTCCCAACATGGCACAGGTTCCTAATGCTGGTTCAAAGTATGGAGAAGAATGTAGATCATGCTGGACTGTACCCAAAGGATATAAATTAGTAGGTATAGATGCCAGTGGCTTAGAGTTAAGGATGCTGGCTCACTACATGGACGACAAGGAGTACACAAATGAAATCATTAACGGCGACATACATACCACTAATCAAAAACTTGCAGGACTTGAATCAAGAAATCAGGCTAAGACTTTCATCTATGCACTCTTATACGGAGCAGGAGATGCTAAGCTTGGAAGCGTGGCTGGAGGAGGTGCAAAAACTGGAGCAGACCTTAGAAAATCATTCTTTGATAATCTCCCATCATTTGCACATCTTAAAGATAAAGTTAGCAGAGCAGCATCAAAAGGTCATTTAAAAAGTTTAGATGGTCGTAAGATTTATATCCGTAGTGAACACGCAGCACTTAACTCTTTGCTACAGGGAGCAGGTGCCATCACTATGAAGAAAGCATTGGTTATCTTAGCTGATAAGATTAAAGATATAGATGCTCACTTCGTAGCTAATGTACATGATGAGTGGCAGATCGAGGTTATAGCTGAACATGCTGAGCTAGTAGGTAAGCTAGGTGTAGAGGCTATCATCGAAGCTGGTAAAGTTCTTAAACTTAATTGCCCACTTGATGGGGAATACAAAGTAGGAGATAACTGGAGTGAAACACACTAACGTGAAAGAGATTAACCCTAAGACAGGTAAGCCTTATTACTATAAAGATAACCCGGCTGCTGTAAAGCTACGTGATTCTAAGAGGATGTACTTGAATGGCAAGGAAGTTTCTAAGAGTCATACCCTACATAAATCAGGGCGCTATAAATCATTTCAAGAAGCTGCCTTCTCATCTCTTCCTAAGTACACACTAACGAAGGAAGGTTATGTTTACATCTTATCTAACCCAGCATGGGAAGGGTGGTACAAGGTAGGTATGGCTGCTGACATTAACGATAGAGTAAATAGCTACCAGACATCAAGTCCACTACGCGACTACTATCTAGAGCATTACATTGTCACATCCGACAGGCGAGCAGCAGAGAAAAAGATACACGATAAACTTATAAAAATATCTAAAGGTGTAGCGGGTGAGTGGTTTGACGTGTTACTATCAGAAGCAATTAATGTTTTAACTAAACACACAGACGAGATACAAGATGACGACGAAGAAGAAAATAAACAACTCAAGCTTGAGCTTAGATACTCTAGTAACTGACATATATAAATCATTATCAAACTTATCAAAGGGTAAGGCTCTTAAGATAGCTGATAAAGATATAGAAGATTTCGGAGAGAGTGTAAAGAAGGCTGTTAAAAGCTGGGCATCTCCGCACAAGCAGTCAACTGGTTTAAGAATGTCTAACATAGGACACCCGGCAAGGAAGCTGTGGTATGAGTCTAGAGTATCGTTAGCAGATAAATCAAAGCACATACCAAATGAAGCTACACAGATTAAGTTTCTGTATGGACATCTGCTAGAAGAGTTGTTAGTCTTATTCATTAAGATGTCAGGACATGCGATAACTGATCAACAGAAAGAAGTAACTGTTAACGGTATCGTTGGTCACATGGACTGTAAGATAGATGGTGAGGTTGTAGATATTAAAACAGCATCTAACTTTGCATTTAAAAAGTTCAGTACTGGCTCGTTAGTTGACGATGACCCTTTCGGATATATCGCACAGTTAGCAGCTTATGAAACTGCTGAAGGTACAGAGGATGGTGGTTTCTTAGCAATCAATAAAGAGTCAGGTGAGCTGGCTTTATTCAGACCGGGGCCTTTCTCAAAGCCTAACATTAGTAAGCACATAGATAACCTTAGAGTATCAATAAAAAAAGAAACACCTCCTGATAGATGCTATGAAGATATAGCTGATGGCGTTAAAGGCAACAAGCGATTAGCTTCAGGCTGTACCTATTGTTCTTTTAAAAACAAATGCTGGGCAGATGCTAACAACGGTAAAGGCTTAAGAGCTTTTAAATATTCTACAGGTTTAAAATATTTTACAAGGGTAATTGCTACACCTAAAGTTGAGGAAATTTATATATGAATGGTCGTGTCGCTAAAAGAATTCACAATCAATCAAAAGCTATTGCAACAGAGTGGCTGAAGTCTATGCTCTCTGATACAGAAGCTGCTAAGGTTACTGTTAATAATCTACCTAAGACTAACGCTTACTCTTATTTAAACGGTACAGCTTACTCAATGCCTTATTCTTTGAAAGGTTCTTCGCGTATTATAAAGATGATTATTAAACGCAACCCACTTACACTCATTGAAAATATAACTGCTGCTACAATTTCAGAGTATATAAGAGCTACTAAAAGATCATGATAGTAGAAAACCAACCAGAAGATATGATACTTATGCTTGCTAATTTCTTTGTAGTTGAGAAATCTACAATGAGAGAAGTACCCATTGAGATTGTACAACAGCTACTCGTACTGTTAGAATTAGAACTCATTAAACGGAAAGGCGCTATTCACTAATGAGCAGAAAACCTAGAAAAGTTAGACCAGTAGATCCTGATAAACCCAGTGACTACGATTCAAAATGGGAAAAAACCCTACATAATACTATCTTAAAGGATTGGATACACCACGATGACACTGTTCCTTACACAGTAAATCACGTATACCACCCTGATTTTGTACGTGTGATAAAACGTAAGAAGATTTTATTAGAATCTAAGGGACGCTTCTGGGACTATGCTGAGTTTAGTAAGTACATATGGATTAGAAAAGCTTTGCCTGATGACATAGAGTTAGTGTTCTTATTTGCAAACTCATCAGCCCCTATGCCACAGGCTAAGCGTAGGAAAGATGGTACAAAACGTAGCCACGGTGAATGGGCTACAGATAATAACTTTAGATGGTATACCGAAGAAACATTACCTGACTCATGGAGAAGCGAGTATGAAGAAGAACAGGCTGAATGACATCGTACCTGAACAATGGGACTCAGCGTGGAAGGCTAGTTACAAAAGTAATTTAATAGATAACACCGTAGAAGATTTAATAACTTACGATGTTGTTGCTAAGCCTAAGCATTACAATTCTGGGGAAGTAGAATGTATTGTTGCTATGCAATCTATGTTAACTCCAGAAGAGTTCAGAGGTTATCTACGTGGCAACTCTTTTAAATATAGATGGCGTTACCCTAATAAAAATGGTATAGAGGATATTTCAAAAGCTGAATGGTACGAGAAAAAACTAAGAAAGGTTTTAGAGAGCGATGGACAATAACTATTTAGATACTAAAGCAGAACGTCGCAGTAGATATAACAAAAAAGTTAAGTCTAAAGGCGTTAAGAAAGAAAGGAATATTAAAAAGGCTTTAGAAAAAGAACTGCGAAAGTTAGAATCTGAAGAGGCTTTGAAATGAAAATCTTGTATAAGCTGCTTAGCTATCTTAATGGTATTGTGCTAGGAATAGCTGCATTAATAGCAGCACCTATGCTTATAGTCATGTTTTTAAATGTTGTGATTTTTAGATACTTGAGAGATAAACCTATGGATAAAGAAGAGTTTAAAAATTACTGCTGGACTATGTACGTTCTTAACTGTACAGAGAGATCAGAAGAAGGGGAAGGGCTAATTACTTTTCTAGAGTACAGAGAAAAGAATGAAGACTTTCTTAAAGCTAAATATGAGAGGATTTTAAAAAATGAATTTCAATGAATATCAAGATAAGGCAGAAACATTTGCAAGTTATGATAATGTTTTCTACCCCTATGCAAGTCTTATGATAGAAACATCAGAGCTTGTTGATATCTTTGTAAAGCCTTTACTACGTGGCGATGTTAAAACTATTGTAAGAGAAGATGTTATTGCTGAAGCAGGTGATGTACTATGGAATCTTGCAGTGCTTTTAAAGAAAAACAGTATTGAACTAGAAGAAGTTGCAATATATAATATAGAAAAATTAACAGGTCGCCTTGAGAGAGGCACCATCAGAGGTGACGGAGACAAACGATAATGGATAACTACAGTAAATTTATAGCAGCGAGTCGTTATGCTCGTTGGCAAGATGATAAGAGTAGGCGTGAGACATGGGAAGAAACAGCCCAGCGTTATGTAGCCTATTGGGGCAACAAGATTGGTAACGAAGAAAAGCAGAAGATCACAGACGCTATTGTTAATCTAGAAGTTATGCCTTCTATGCGTTGTGTTATGACAGCAGGGCCAGCATTAGACAGGGACAACGTAGCAGGTTTCAACTGCTCCTACCTGCCTATTGATCACCCTAAAGCATTCGATGAGCTTATGTACATCCTTATGTGTGGTACAGGTGTAGGGTTCTCCGTAGAGCGTCAGTATATTGCTAAGCTTCCTGAGATTGCAGAGAAGCTTCATGCTACTGATACTACTATTGATGTAGCAGACAGTAAGATTGGCTGGGCTAAGGCTATGCGTCAGCTTATTGCTATGCTCTATGCTGGCGAAGTTCCAAGCTGGGATGTTACTAAGGTCAGAGCAGCAGGAGAACGTCTTAAGACCTTTGGCGGTCGTGCAAGTGGCCCACAGCCTTTAGTAGATCTGTTTCAATATACTGTTGAGATCTTTAAAAGAGCAGCAGGTCGTAAGCTTAATAGCCTTGAGTGCCATGACCTGTGTTGTAAGATTGCAGAGGTTATTGTTGTAGGTGGTGTAAGGCGTAGTGCTTTGATCAGCTTGTCTAACCCTTCTGATGGTCGCTTACGTAACGCTAAGAGTGGTCAGTGGTGGGAAGAACAAGGTCAAAGAGCCTTAGCTAATAACAGTGCTTGTTATACTGAGAAGCCTGAATTTAATTTCTTCATGGATGAGATGAAAGCTTTGTACGATTCTAAGTCTGGTGAGCGTGGAGTCTTTAGCCGGGTAGCAGCACAGAAGATTGCAGCTCGTAATGGTCGCCGTGAAGCTGACTATGACTTTGGTACTAACCCCTGTAGTGAAATCATTCTCAGACCTAATCAGTTCTGTAATCTTTCAGAAGTAGTTGTACGTGCAGATGATACCTTAGATAGTTTAAAAGAGAAGGTACGCATTGCAGCTATTCTAGGAACTTTACAAGCTACACTGACTGACTTCCGTTATCTTCGTGCTATTTGGAAGAAGAATACTGAGGAAGAAGCCCTGCTAGGTGTTAGTCTCACTGGTATTATGGATGCTAAGATTACTAACTCAGGTAAAGATCTTGATGTGGTGCTTAGTACTCTACGTGAAGTAGCTGTTGAGACAAACAAGAAGTGGGCTAAACGATTAGGTATTAACCAAGCTGCTGCTATTACTTGTGTTAAACCCTCCGGTACTGTTTCACAGCTTGTTAACAGTGCTAGTGGTATTCATCCTCGTTTCAGTCCTTATTATATTAGGACAGTACGTGCAGATTCTAAAGACCCTATGGCTCAGTACATGCTACAGGCTGGTTTCCCTTGTGAAGTAGACTCTACTAAGGTAACTCGTAAGCCTTCTGTAGACGGCGATAGGAGCCATCTAAAGCCTACTGAACAAGACCTATATCATGGTACTACTCTTGTCTTTAGCTTCCCTGTAAAGTCCCCTAAAGGCGCTATATACACTACAGACATGGGTGCCTTAGAACAACTAAAGCTTTGGAAGATTTACCAAGACAGCTGGTGTGAACATAAACCTTCTATCACAGTTTATTATAAAGACGATGAGTTCTTTGATATTTGTAGCTGGATGTGGAAGAACTTTGATATGATGAGTGGCATCAGTCTGCTACCATATAGTGATCATACTTATGACCAAGCTCCTTATACTGAATGTACTGAAGCTAAATATTCTGAGGTATTAAAGACTATGCCTGAGTTTGATTGGGAAGCTTTATCAGCTTTCGAGTTTGAGGACATGACTACAGGCAGCCAAGAGCTTGCTTGTGTTGGCGGTATGTGTGAAATCTGAAGCTAATCTAGCATCATTTAGAATACTAATTGATTCGAGAGGTAACCTAGTAACAGAAATTTCTGGGTTGCCTTACGATGAAATAAGTAGTATATTCAAGGACGAAGATGCGTTTCTCATCAGGAAGATTGTAAGAGAGAGTCGCATCAAATTTACTAAACTCCATAACTATCTTGAAAACGAACTGGCGGCCTTACAATGATAACAGAAGATATATACGTAACTCAGAATATAGAACTACCTATTGTTACTGTGTTAAGATTAAACGTAGACGCAATAGGGTATCTATCAAATGCACAAGCAGAGAAAGCTACTCTACCTACAATTCTAAAATTAATGGAGAATCATTCTTCATATATAATAGAATTGTCGGAGAAGATTAGTAAGTCACAACGTGTAGATTTAAAAGCAGTTAAGTAATAAGGACTGCCCCATAAAGCGAGATAGCTTGGGACTCGCATTACCACTTCTCCCTGTCAGCCCAGTAAGCTGCTGACATCTTACCCTTCTTAATATTCTCACCGTGACGAGCTTTAAAAGATGCTCTCTTCTTCTTCATCGCCTCAGACTCACCTGCTTTAGGTTTACCTGCTGTTGATGCGCCTTGTTCTCCGAAGCGTATGGTCTTGACCTTATCGCCTTCCTTAGCTACAACTACGTGGCTCTTCTTAGGGTGGTCTGGAGTTCTCTTAGGTTTGTTAAAACCACTCACACCTGCCCTATCAAGTCTGGGATCTTTCTTCATTATTTATCATCTCCTCGTTTGTTCCATAGTTCAAATATAACACGCACTTTTTCTTTCAGTGTCTCTATATCGTTGTGCATTTTAGCAAGTACAATGACCAGTGTTACAAACCCTACAGCCACAGGCCAAGCAGTGTTAATAAACTCCAAAGCTGTCATTCTATTTCCTTGTCTTTTCAAATGTCCTAAGCCCACCAAGACCAAGCATCCCTAGTAGTACAGGCATCATTGTATCTAAAGGTATCAAAGGTACTGTGATAGGAATCTCCATTGATAGAGTTATTATAAAGTTTGCAAAAGGTATAACAAGAAAGTTACCTGCCATACCCAATACGCATACCCACCCCATAGCAGGACGCCAGCCAGATGTAAACAAAGAAGGACTAGCAGCCTCAATCTTATTCACTGCTATCTGAGCCAATGCACTTTCCTGCGCATATTTCTGTGACATTGTTGCAATTTCATGCGCCAAAGCACTCTTCTGATCCTTATCCTCAATGAACTTATCTAATAAGCCTGTTACTGGCCCTATGAGAGAGTCTAAGAGAGCCATATTAGTAGCTCCATACCCAAGGGCGTGTATGATTATCAGTCTTATCAAGATCATCTAGGTGTATGAAGCGACTAGATCCTTTTTGATTAACACCTATACCACCTATACCCATGCTAAAAGCTTTCTTAAGAAGCTTGTGAGCCTGTTCCCCTCTGACAGCAATATCTATTGCCCTGCCTGATGAGTGAGCGCCCGGCCCTGCTGTTTTCTTAGCTTCAATAGGATGATCTTTACAGCGATAAGCGGAGGTAACAACAAAAGGAAAGCCCAAAGCTTCACGTAAAAACTCTATCTTAGACATGAAGTCTTTGTTCATGCCCTCTTCGCCACAGTGTTGACAGGCTAGTTCTTCGGCAGTAAAATACTTATACATTATTAGTCTTCCTCTTTAATGATTTTAAAACTAAACCACCCTCGTTATTCTTGACCCTTTTAGAAGTAGTGCTTTCCACAACAGAAGCTACTTGCTTTACATCTGCATTTAAAAGTTCATCAGAAACCCGTAACAACTCAGAAAGCGCCGTGTCTTCCTGTGCAGACATGCCTAACATGGTTCTTATTCTTTGAACAAAAGCCGTCCAAGCATTAGTATCACCATATTTAATAGTCTCTAAATACTTCTGCATATCAGGGTTAGTTAAACCCCAAGCTACAATCTCATCTACATTTGCCATAGAGTTATTCATACGCCTGAAAAGCTTAGTTTCATACTCACTTAAACTAGTAGGATCTTTAGCTTTCTTATTAAAATCACCAATCACGTAGTTGAATAAAGAGTATAGATCCTGTACATCTTTATGTAGTTTAGTCCCTTTCTGAGATGCTAAGTTACCTACCCGTATACTAGCCATTGTGGCTGCGTGTACAGATTCATGTAAGATTGTCTGTGGATTCATACCATTAGCTAAAGAATCTCTAGGGGTTATGTCATTTATAAAAACAGATACCTTTTTATCTACACCAGAGAAATTAGCTACACCGGCTGATCCTCCGCGAACTAACGCCGTAGGTGCTGGTTTTTCTAATGCTGTGCTAGAGCCACTCTTAAGTCTTGCTATTTGATAGTCAAAAGAAAAGCCTTCTTTTTCTAAAGCGTTTAATTGATTAGCTACTTTATCGGCTATTATCTTATAGTCTTCTTTACCAGCCTCTAAACCCTTAAAGCCAACGTAACGAGTGACATCCGCTAAAGATTTACCTTCTGTGTTAAGCACTAAATCATCTGCTACCTTTTCAAAGCTTGGAGCAACTGGTTCTACAACAACCTCTTCGGCTGTCTTTTCAACCATAGGAGCCTTCGGTTTTTTACCGAAACCAAAAATAGCAGAAGAACTTGAAGACATCTCAACATCATCTGTATTTTTACTTATTACTACAGAAACACCACTTATACCCTGCTTATTAGGGACAGTCGAAACCTCAAAAGATTTTCCTAATGTGTCTTCAACATACTTTTTAAGCTCGCCTATAGTAAAACCTTTCTGATAAGAGCCAGTAGATGTGGTATAAGCTAAAGGCTCTTCTGTAACTACTTTAGCTTTTTTAGAAGCCATACCTTTTTTAGCCGCACCAGCATCCCATGTCTGTATTAGAGCCTTGCCACCAACTTTTAAAGCTTTACCTATATTCATAATAGCTTCTTTTCTAAGGTCTGGTGGTAGTACGTTAATAACATTAGTACTTATAATTTTGCCATATGTATTTTCAGGTACTTCTGTAGGATTTTTAAATGTAGGTATAAAGCTTTCGTCAGGGAAAGGCTCAAAAGTATCATCTATTTTATTAGTCTGTGCATTTAAACCTTTACCTGCCCCGTAATCCAAAGACCGCCCTGTAGCCCCTAACGAATCCAAATAAGAAGATGCTTTAGTGGCTGTACCTACTGTGTTAGCTCTTTGCGTTGTTCTAGAAGCACTGTTAGCTAGTAGAGCCTCGTCTAGATTATTTAATACATCGTTAGATAGCTTCTTACCTTCTTCAATAAGTTCATCAGTAGTTTTTAAAGGCCCAGTAAGTACAGGGGCAATAACATCGTCATCTAAAGATTTTAAGGCTGTTTTACCTAGCTTAACAACAGCTCCACCTATACCAAATCCCATACGCTTCAAAGGATCTATAACAACACCACCGCCTTTAAAGCCTAGACGCCTCAAAGGATCTTCGTTATCTATAAAAGCATCACCAGCTTGAACATCATAAGGAAGACCTGTCATCTTATCTATACGTTGATCAGGCTCTTTAGGGGCTTGAGGCACGTTTACCACACCACCAGCAGCCCTATTCATTCTTTCGTAGTAGCTAGTTAACTCATTTATAACAGGTAAGTTTTTTAAACGTGTTGGATCTTCAGATACCCTTTTAGTTGCTCTCCATAAATCATCAATTATATTAAGTGCCGGGGCTATATTACTGGTTACAGGCCTATAATCAGGTGTTGAAAGAGTATTAACTATTTTATCTACTTGCCACGGTAAGAAGTTACCTGATATCGCCAAACCACGCTGAATACCTTTAACGCTAACAGGCTCTAAGTTGTCCGGGTTATACTCATCGTAGTTAGGCTTTGACCACTCTTTAAGCCATCCTACACCTGCGTAGACAACAGCACCAGTTAACATTCTAACAGCCTGCTTTGCATCACCGTCTTCTAAACGCTCTATTAAGTAATTACTTTGTGCTGATTTCGCCTGCGCCCAAGACAGGAACTGACCAGTAGCTTTAACAAAAGGATCGTTAGACTGTGTAAAAAGTAATCGATTACCTACTATAGGTACAATAGCATCTCTATCAGCACTTCTACGTCCCGCCATGTCTAAAAAGACATTAGCGTTTTCATCAGAAAAAGCTTCTTCTGCATTTTTAAATTTTGAAATAACCGACAACTGATCTTTATCTATACCAAGACCGTTCATTTCTGTTTGAAGGCTTTTAGATATTCTACCTTTAGACTTTTCAATTTTCTTGGCTATATCAAAAGTTCTATAAATACCTGCATCATATGCGAATGTTCGAGCAGCTTTAGTAAGTGTAGATAGCAATACCGCTTGGAAAAATCTTTTGTTTATAGTAGCTAGGTTGTTGTGTATAGTACTGAGTGGATCAGCTCCTTGTGTCTGTACAGCCTGTAATTCTCTTTCCCAAGATTTGTCGTACTGAAAACCTGCTCTAGAGGCAAAACTCTTTACGCCGGGAACAATAGATTTAGAAGATTTAATAGCACTGAATACACCACTATTTTGTATTGGCTGTATTAAATCACCAAGAGATGATACTACTACTCTGGGCAAGTAGGTAACATTAGCTAACGTGGTGAATGTAGCCCCTATTACAGAACCTAACTTACCGTACTTATCCGCTGAGCCATGTACACCCCAGAAAGCGTTTAAAGAGCTTTTAAGTTGATCCTCATATTTCTTTTTAAAAGCAATCTCTGCACCCGTCTTACCCTTACCCCCAAGAGTCTTTTCAATATCAGAAAAAGCCCTAGTAATAAGCTCACCCTTAGCCCCAAAAACATTAGCAAAGTTCCTTACCTTAATACTTTTATCAGCATACTTAGCTGATATTTCAATAGGGTCTAGAGTCAACCAGCCTTTTTGAGCCATGAAGCTAGTAGCTTCTACATCAGTGATTACCCGCTTCCTTTCAAAATGATCGGTAAGAGGAATAAAAGAACCATCTTTGTTAAATACTCCTCTATGAACTATACTGTCTTCGTCAGCTTTTGTCTTTATACCTCGTATCTTATTAACAAAATCTATAGCTTTTTCTTCGAGAGCTTTTGGGCTTGTCATTGTTTCTAACACACCAGCCGCTACCCTATTTTGATCTTGTATAGTAAAAGCCTGAATAGCATCCTCCTGAAACTTGTCAATACCTCCTTTCATAATATTTTTAAAGTTCCAAAGCTGTGCCATACCGTAGTTATCAATGTCACTAAAATTAATACCGGCATCCCGCATACTTTGCTTAAGTATATTTTGTTCTGCTGTAATAGCAGGGGCTATCCTACGTACTTCATCAATGTCTTCAGCTGTTAATCCCTTCTTCAAGCCGTTATTTATACCTTTATAACCTACAGTTAAAGAGTCGGCTGATACCCAACCTCGCGTTACAGCAGTAACTACTTCTTTAACAGATTTGTTGTTATACGAATCACCAAAAACATTAACAACTTTATTCATGTATTTAGAAACATCAGAAGCGTATGTGGTTTCTACGGCATTAGTAGCGGCTCCCGGTTTTTGTAATAATAAATTACCTATAATCTTTGCCCAGCCTCCATAAGCATCTAGCTTAGTGGCTGTTGTACCAGCAGATAATATTTTTGTAGTCGCCAGCAAAGAATTGCGACCAGTTTCAGCCACTGTCATTTTAACATTTTCTAAATCAAAGCCAGTTATTTTTAATTTATTTAATCTTTTAGATAGTACTCCAGCACCTACCCCCAGACCGACTAGAGTTGCCAGCATAGCATCATCGTCGTCATCACCTAATGTAGCTCCTGTTGCAAAACCACCAACACCGCCGATAAGCGGTCTAGTAGCCTCCGAAATTAAACCAGCTAATATGTTATCAGTAAGTTTACCTTTGGCTGCTAAATCCTCTGCGATATCAACTGCCATATCTGCTGAAGCAGTGGCTTTATCTATATGATTACTATATAATTTAGTAGTAGCCTCTTCTATTTTATCTTCTAAAGCTTTAATTTGAATTTTAATATCATTTTTATAAGAAGGAGTTGGTCTTTTAGGTGCTTCTCTAAGTATTTTTAATCTCGCAGCTAAAGTATCAGCCTCAGTTAACAGTTTTTCTTCCGAACTCTTTGCCAATTTACTTGTAGGATCTGTTAATATTTCTAGTTTTTTATACTCTTCTTTTTGTAAAGAAGAAATTATTTTTTTACGATCAGCTGCCTTAAGTAATGCCCGCATATCAGTAAGTATAGCTTTCATCTGATTTATAGGTTCAGCTCTTAAAGTAAGATTTGTACCTGTAGCCGAAACCTCTGGTATAAGTTTAATTATATCACTGTGAGTGAAGAGATTTTGTGCCGACTCTGCAATAGTCACAACTTCTGACTCTGTTAAAATAGTAGGTGTTATTTCATCACTTACTACAGGTACTCTAGCAATAGCTTCTGTATCTTCAGCAATTTCTGCTAAAGAGTCAGCTCCTTTTTTACCATAGATAGCTGCTGATGCTAAACCACCAAGACCCCCTAATACAGTACTAGCACCTAAATTAACAAGATTAACTTCACCATGAATAAGCTTATCGCGAGTAGCAGAATCTACAGCTGCAATAGAGGCGTTTATAGCTACAGAAGAAACCTTCCCCGCTTTAGCAATTTTTATCCACGGTACAAGTATAGTAGCAGGGTCTACTAAAGCAACACCTAATCTACCACCCAACATTGTCATTGATTCTTCTTCTTCAGTTAGATACTTATACTCAGGAAACTCTTTAGCTATGCCTGTCTGCCTTTCGTATTCTCCCACTTTTAACGCATCAGCAAAAGAAGCATCATAGGTATACGAATCAACTAAAGCTTGTCCATACCTAAGAGCATTACCAATTAAAGTAGTTTCTTGAGCAATACCATATGCAATCTGTCTATCTGTGGGAGTTTCTTCAACAGCCACAGCTTTTGCTACAGCAACAGATTCAGCAGCATCAGCATATAGTTTATCTAAAAAACTTCTAGTATCGAATTCTTTCTCTTTAGTCTCTATAGGCTCAATAGTAAGCGGAACATCTTCTGGAGTTTTCAAAGGATCTTCTGTAAGAGCGTTAATATTTTCCATATTAAGTATTACCCTGTTTTAATCTGTTAAGATAAGATTCTGTCATAAGTTTTAAATCATCCTCACTCATTATTTTAGATCGCTGTAAATCAATCATAAAATCTTCAGTTTTTCCTCTGCCTAAAGAAAGCATAAATTTAACTTTATCTTCAATAGAACCAGCAGGATTAAATTGCGGATATCCACGTAAACTTAAACCTTTTGGCACGTAGTTATATCTTTCACGTAGTAATTCAATTACATCAGGATCATATTGTGACGTTTTAATTAAATCACTAAGTACATCTTCGGTTACTTTTGTTTTTGTTTTATCTAAATACTCTTTAACTTTATCAACGTCTGGAGCATCAGTACCTGCTAAAGCCATAGTAATTTCTTCATTAACAGGCTCAGCTTTTCTATCTTTTGTGTCTACCGTAAGTGGAGTTTCTTTCGGTTCTACAGGCAGCTCTAGCAAGGAACGCTCCCGCTCTCTAGGCTCAGGCTCGATTGTAGTTTCTACACCTCTAGGTCTTATGTTTTCTAAAAGCTGCTGCTGCCCTGCTCTGTCTGTAGTTGCTGTCATTGACGGAGGCGTACCTGTAACTTTTGCTAGTTTTTTATTTTGACTTGAAAATTCAGATGGCGTCTGTCCTAGTGAAAGACTGCTAACTCCCGGTAATAAATCTTTTAAAGTGCTTAGAACCTGTGGTATTGCAGCAGCTCCTACCTCTCTTCCAACAGTGGATGCAGGTTCAGACGGCATTTCGTTAATCCCTGATTTCCACTTTCTTGCCATTAATAACAACGTATCATCATCAGGTATAGCAACCTTATTATCTTGTCTCATCGTAGCCACTACTTTAGGAAAAAAGGCGTCTGGGTCTTCAAGATATTTTTCTTTTAAAATATCTTCTACTGATGAAAAAGGTAACAGTTCAGTCGTAGTAGAAGGCGGTGTAGTTGCTGGCTGACCTTGCTTAGAAGCATCAAATGCCTCTTTGTCAAACTTTAAAAATCCTGTAAATTTATTTGTAGTAACATCAGAGCTAAAAAGGTTAGTTTCTGTCTCTGCTTTTGTTTCTAATGAGTTTTGAATAATGAACACAGTTCTTTTTTCTACCATTTCTATCTGAGCTTCTCTAGAGGTGTTTGCTACATAGGCCTCTCTTTCCTGCGGAGTTAACCTTTCATATTCATTAAAAACACTATCAGCTGCCATTCTGGTTGCCGCCCTATTTATTAAGTCCCATTGAGCTTCAGCCTCTTTATATGCAGGTAGTTTTAATATTCTAGAAGACACTTCTTCTATGCTATCAATTTGCGTTGATGCAGTAGAGTTATAAACATCCACTATAAATTTCTTTTTAGTAGCGGCCATTTCAGAATTAGTTGCAGCTAGTTTATCTTGTATGTTTTTAATATCATCGCCTGACATAACAGCATTAATGCCATATTTATCTTGCATTTTATTGCGAACTTCTCTATAGGTAGGTGTAGTACCATTTTTAATTAAGCTATTAAAAGTTATATTGAAATTATTACTGTATTTACCAGCCGCAACATCTTCAGATAGTGACTCATTATCTAAGAAGTCAAAATATTCTGTTCTATTTTTTATATCCTGTTTAAGAGACTTTGTTATTAGCGACTCTTCAAAGGCGCGATTTGATGCGCCTGCTTCAAGAATAGTAGTTAAGGTTTCTACTTCTTCTGTAGTAAAGTCAAGGATCTCACGTGCCTTAAGTAAACTCTCTTCTTTACGAGCTTTAGAAGGGCCGCCAAGCATAGGCTCCCCACGAAACAAAGAAGAACCCATGTTCCATGCTTTAGAAACAATACCCTTAGAATAAGGAGTTACTTTTTCTAAAGTTTCTGTTATTTCTGCTGAAGTACTCATACTAGCAGCAGCCGTAAAAGCGTTATTTAAATTAGTAGCGTATTCGGCGGCTTCTTCATTAACAGTTTTTAAGTGAGCTGCTAAATCTTTTCTATAAGCATTACCAATATCAGTCTTACTATCTCTTATTTCTGCATCAGTAAGACCAGAATACTGAGCTTGGTAAGCCGCAAAAACTTCTCTAGTTTTATCTTCCGTAATTTTTTGAATAGCATACGAATTAGTATCACCGCTGTGTTTGTCTGTGATTTGTTTCTGTATACCGACTAATGATGTTTTGTATTTATTGAGTTTATTTATATCAGATTTAAACGACCTAGCTTGTTCACTATCTAATAGTTTTTTCATTGGATCTCTAAAAGGCGCTGCAATAACATCAGAAACACCAGCAGCAATTTGTTCACCAATAGGCTTTACAAGATAACCAAGAAGCATATTCTGCCTAGCTTTTCTTTCTTGAGTAGCGTAGTAATCTCTTTCTTCTTCTCTACGTCTTTTAAACTCAGCTCCTTGAGCAGACCCTAAAATGGAATAAGCTTGTCCTAATGATGTAGCCATTTATTTTTCTCCTAACAAAGAACGTGGTGGTTCTATATTTTCTATTTTAGCACTTAGCTCAGCTGGAAATTCTTCGTCTTTCTGCGGGTTTTTAATAGAAGAAAGAGAATCATTTAACATCTGCATACCGCCTCCAGCTGGTTCTTGCTCATCTTCATCTTCATCATCGCTGATAACAAATTCAACATCAGCCCTTTCTGCTAAAGAAGCAATCATATATGCTAAAGGCTCAGCTACAATTAACATCATATCAGGGTTTATTAAGCCTTCTGAAAATGATTTGTAAACAAGAACCTTAACAATGTCCATTACAGTAGTACCGTCTTCTAAAGCATCTAACACTTTTATATATATATTCTCTTCTGTTAAAAGCTCAAAAAAGTACTCTAAAGCCTTTGTCCTATTTGTATAAACAGGCGGCCCTTCAAACGGATGAGGAGTATCAGGAGAATTAGTTAAAGAGTGTCCGGGTATGGGCCTTTTAAAAGATGTACCTGCTTTATAGAAAGCTTTGTCTAAATCTGACATTATTTATATTCCTTTATGAAAACTGTTGCATGTAACTATCATAATAATTCTTAGTGTTAACAGCACCACCCCACATCCCGTCAGGAGAAGTACCTATAGTATACTGAGAAGCAAAAGAAGTATAGTCATCTACCTGTGAAGCTTGTATAGTTTGTGAGCTTCTATAAGTACCTGCATTAGATCCCCAAACCGTCCCAGCCTCGTACTCTTCTGCCGGGTCTATTGCCGCCATAACTTTATTCATTGCTAAACTACCCACTACATCTCCGGGTAAAGCCTCTGCTTTAGCTAGAGCATCTCTACCCATGTCTCCACTTGTAACATACTCCTTAGCTCTTCCGGGGAGATCGGTTATGTAGGAACCAGCACGAGATAGCAAGGATTGGGGGGCAGCTACCGGCGTTATTAAATTACTAACTGTAGGAGTTGATAACCCGCCACTAAGACCACCTCCAAACGCTGGAGTGCCTGCATCAAAAGACATACTGCTAGATAACGAACCGGCACCAGTCTCGCTCAGTACCGGAAGATCAGCTACACCAGCACCTGTCCCACCTAATACGGGTAAGTCGCGTACAGCAGCCGTTGCAGCAGAAGAAGCACTACTTGTACCTAAAAACTCAGCACCTTTACCTACAAAAGCATCGAAGTTCTTAACCATTGCATTACTGTATTGACCCCAAGCTTCTCCTACAGACAGGTTAGGCATCACAGTACCTGCGGCTGTCTTCATCCCTAACTTACCACCAATGTACCTACCTGTAGCACCAAAGAACTCAGTGACAGCACCAGTAACAGTTTTAAAACCAGCCTTAACTGTACCAGCAAACTGACTGGCTTTCTGCATAACCCATCCAGCGCCTCTAGCAATAGAACCCATTACACCTTTACCAGCTACACCTGCAAGTTTACTAGCGGCACCTGCCCACATACCCCCTAAAGCACCGAAAGCTGCATTAGCAATACCCGGTAGGATAAAGAACATAGCTACTTGTCCAAGTATACCTGCCTTATTAACAAGCTTGCCAAAGCTTTTAAATGCACCCTTTACCGCCTTACCAATTGCCTTAAATGGCTTTTTAATACCTTTCCAAAGCTTACTAAAAAATCCCATACTTTAAACTCCTATTAAATATTTATACCGATCTCATCTAAAATGTTAAACAAAGCTGTTCGCTGCTGTACTATTTTTACATCTGTGCTAGTCATGAAAGCTTCGTTCTGAAGGGCCGACTGCACTACTGTTATTTTCCTATCAAGATCAGCTTGAGATACATTCAAATCAAAAGCAGCTAAATCGCGCATCTCTTGCCACAGTTGAGCTTGTGAAGCTGCTGTAAGAGCAAAGCTATTCTGTACACTTTGTTGATTAGCTGCATTCTCAGCAGCAGTATCCGCTAAGTTAGCATTTCTTCTCCAAGCAATATTAGCTTGTTCAATAGCTTGTGCATTAGCAGCATTCCACTGATCTCTTTGATAATCAAGATTAGCGTTAAACTGTTCTACTGATGTAGTAATCTGCGCATTAAACTTATCAGCTTCTAGAATATTTGCAGAGTCTAAGGCTGAAAGCTTATTAGCTTCTGAAACATTAAACTGTTCCATTGCATTTGTCTGAGCACTATTAAACTGATCAGCCTGTAGCTTTAGACTAGACATAAACTGCATTGTTTGAGTTTCAGAAGTAGCATTAAACTGTGCTGCTGCATTTGTAGCTGCTTGATCAGATAACAAACGTTGTTGTAACATCTGTTGATCTAACATAATAGCTTGTTGTTCATTACCTAGATTAGCCATATCCATAGCTAAAAAGCTTTTAGCATTTTCTACAGCTAACTTAGTTCTTTGATCAATATTAGCCATGTCCATAGAAGCCATAGCCGCTGCGTTCTGCATAGCTGCTTGTTGATCAGCACTAAACTTAGTTTGTGTCATTGTCTGCATAAACTGACTATTAGCAATAGCCATCTGTTGATTAGCATCCATTTGCTTCATGTCTAAGTTGCCATTAATCTGAGCATTAAACATAGCTGCTTCTTGTTTATTTGAAAGGTTTGCAAGGCCCATCTGCTGTGCAAGCTGTGCATTGACTTGACCAGCCTGCATCTTCTTTTCATACATCTGAAGCTCAGCAACATTCTGAGCATTCATAGATTCTGCATCTGCTTGGTTTTTAAAAGTTAGGTTAGCTAGTTGAACTTTTTCAGAGGCGCTTAAACGTGCCATCTCTGCATTCTGTCTAAGGTCTTCGTTCTTAGCCATCATGTTTGTATAGACAGTTAGCTCTTGTAATCTAAATTGATTAGCAGCACTAAAGTTAGCAGTATCTGTAGCTGCCTTTTCTGAAAGATTAGCAAGCTCCATTTGCTGTTCATTATTTAAATTAGCTAAGTCCATCTGCTGTGCAAGAGAAACATTAGTCTTTTTAAAGTCTACTAAAGTATTTAGATTAGTAAGACGTTCTTGGTTTACAGCAGTCATTGTATCTCTAGCTGCTGCATTCTTTTCAGTAAGATTAGCTAACTCTACTTGTACTTCAGCAGATAGATTAGCTTTTTCCATGTCTTGCTTTAAATCTGCTTGTCTTACAATACGTTCTACTTGAGCATTATAAGTAGTTAGTTTAGCCTGTTGTTCGGCGGTCATATTCTGTGATGCAGAAGCATTTAAGTACTGAAGGTTTGCAAGATCTGCTTGAGCGCCTACACTTAAAGTAGAGATAGCTGCTTGTTGTTTCTGTGCAGACTCTTGCTGTGCTTTCTGCTGAGCCATCTGTGCGTTAGTTAGTTCTACTTGCTGTGCCTGTTCTGCACTAGTAATAATAGCTTGTTGTTTGAAAGCGCCTTGCTGTAGTTTAATCTCATTAGCCATTTGTGCTGTCTGAGAAGAAGCTGTCTGAGTATTTGCAAGGTTCTGCATACGAATAGTCATTGTATTCTGAGCATTCGCCAAATTAACTTGCTGTTCATTTGAAAGGTTTTGAGCTGCACGTTGCTGAAGAGCCTGTGCATTGCTCTGAGCCATCGGTAAAGCACTCTGTATGATAGCATTAAACAGCGCATCACGGCCTACTGTAGAGGCTGAAAGACCTCTCTGAGCCATTTGCTGTTCAATAGCAGCTACTGCTGGCCTAGCCCATATAGGAGTCTTACCCTCTTCCATGCCTGCTAAAAGCTGTTCCATCTGTGTAGATACAAGTGCTTCAGTAGGTAAAGCAGCTACAGCGGCTACAAGTTCAGGGGCTTCTCCGCTATCTAAAGCAGCTTCAACGCTTGCTGGGTCTTCTGATAACGCTGCACTTACTTCTGCTGGTACATTAGCTACAACGGCTAACATATCTGCTGCTGCTGCGCTACGGGCTGCACCTGTAACTGCTTGCATACCAGCCGCTGCCATTGTAGGAATACCACCGATCTGTGCAGCGTCACCCTGTGGTACAGTACCTGTAATAGCTTGCCGACCTTCAAGATCTACAGAAGGAACAGCACCTAGTTCTTGTGAAATTCGTGTCTTAGCTTCACCTGTCTGAGCTTCTCTTGTAGCAGCTAATAGATATTCTGGTATATCTTCTAGGTTAACACCTTCAGTAGAGATAATATCAAGAAGAGCTTGTTGTTCTCTTTTAGACATTGTTTCAGCAATACGTGTAGCTACTGCTGGATCTTGTGCCTGAATAATTTGAAAGCGTTCATCAGTTTCTATACCTGTTGCATAGTCTTTAGCTTCTGGTCTTGTAGCTGCAACACCTAAAGCAGCCTGTTCAGCAGCTGTATCTCTTTCTGCTGCAATAGCTTCTTGTGTTAGTGCTGTTTGTTCTTCAACCTTTGCAATAGCTTCTGGACTTACTACACCTTTAGCGGCTTCTGTAACCCCTGTGTCACCAGCTTTAGCAGCTTCATAAGTTTGTGCTGTTACTTCTTGTGCAGTAGTGGCTGGCGCTACTTCACCTTCTGTCAATGTGGTTTTAACAGCTTCAACAGCTTTAGGAGCTTCAACGCCAGCAAGCTCACCTATTTGTTGAATATCACCAGCAGCTGTTTGAATACTAGCATCTGTTTTTACCGCTTCTCTAGGGGCTGTTCCTGCGGCTGCTTGAGCTGCTGCCCTATCACGCACTACTTTATCTGCTGCTTGTTTTTCTGCTATAGCTGCTTTTTCTTCTTCTGATGTTTCTGATGCGACCGCTCCTGTTCCTGCTCTTATTGCTGCTCTTTGTTCTGGCGTTAAATTAAATTCCACATTATATTGTTCACTCATATTACTACTTCCTACGTTATTGTTAGCTACACCTGAGTTAAAAGAAACACTGCCTGCTGATTCATTAAATGTATTATTTCCACCTGCATATACAGTACCTGCTGAAATGCCAGAATTATAACCGCCGGAATAAGGACCGGGAGTAGCTGACGAATTAGAGCTTGGGGTTAATGCGCCAGCACCATAGCCGCCAAAAGTATAACTATTTTCACCAGTATTACCTACAAAATCCCCTAGTGCTAGTGAGAAGTTAGGATTAGCTTCTGTATAACCACCTGCCATAGGCCCTGTTCCAGCACCAAGTACTGATGTAGCTGGTGCAGCAGTTACCGTATCTTCTGTAGAGGTAGAAAAAGGAATACCCATAGGGTCTACTTCCTGACCCTTTTTGTTTGTAAGAGTTGCTGTATTAACAATAGCGTTACCAGCTGCGTCTACTTCTTGGCCTTTAGAGTTTGTAACAACACTACTGCTACTACCACCACTAGAGCTATTATTACTTAAATTAGCAGTGGTTGTCGTAGGAACATTAGCAACTGTAGATCTGCTCCAGTCACCTACATTTAAAACTGTAGCTCCTGTAAGAAATCCATCACTTAACTGTCCTCCAAGACCCCAACCTGCTGCCATACTTTATAATCCTTTTAAATAGTTTTTTATTGTATCATCAGCAGAAGCAAATAACTGTGTCACTACCCAAGTCTCAGGTGTCTTAATACCAACTACAATATTATCTTCTTCTGTTAAAAAATAACGATCATTGTTCTTGTACAGCCTGTAAGGTTTTGTTATACTATCTTTTAAGTTTTTAAAGATATGTTTTAAATATACTTCTTCATATTCAATATCAGTTTCAACTGTTAGTATAGGACATAAAATACCATAACTATTATCTTTATATATTATAAACATACTTTTGATTATAGCTTAAAAACATATAAAAAGCTAATCTTTTTTTAAAAGCTTTTGAACAGTATCTGTTTCCCATATTCTTAAACAAGTCCAGATGATAGTAATTAACGCTGCTAAAGGTGGAAGTACCCCAGCTACAGTTCCTAATGTACCGCCGATAGCCAATACATCTACTACTGCTTTAGTTTCTTCTTGCATAGCTGAGGCTTCCTCTTCAGTTTAAAACAATTACCACGGTAACCCACTAGCATTAACCGGATTCTTCTGCAACTCGATATTCGCATCAAAGCTCGCTTCAAGAGCCTCAACGTCCATCGTCGCTTGCACCCAGCCCAGTACCACTTCTTCGGTCAAGTCTTCAAAGGCTACGAAATCTTCGGCAGATTCATCAGGCGTGAATGAGCATGTGCCATAAGATGATGCTGAGTATTCCCCGTCAGTCTTTGAAACTCTCCAGTGTGCAATGGTCACGCCGCCATCAGCGACAGTTCGTTCGAGTTGTGCAATATTCCAGTTCATTTTTGTTTCGCCTTGTTGTTCAAGAATGCAAAAGTCTCCATCAGCTTGTAAGCCTTCGCAACCCATGCGTCATCCCGTGGAGTGTCAGTGTAGTTAGCAAGGACACTAGCCGCCGTGACCAGCGATGTGGCAAAAATGTAAAAATCTAATAGGTAGTCCATTTGTTTATGCTCCTTCTAAGGCTTCGATTCGGGCGGTTAAGGCTTCGATAAGATTCTTTGCATCTTTTAATGCAGACACGAGAAGTGGTGTTAAATCATGAGTTGATAAACCCCATGCGTCTGGATTGCTTTGATCAACAGCCTCTGGCAAAACTTCAAAAACATCTTGCGCCATTAAAAACGGTCGCCTGACTTCTTCTTCATCGGTCTTATATTTACCAATAACAGTTCTCAAAGTTGCAACTTTTTCTAAACCATCTGTGATTGGTTCAATTATATCTTTTAGGCGTTCGTCAGATGTGCTTGACCATGAAGTTGCGCCATAAGCTATATATACACCATTACCAGCATTATTTTGCACAATGTATTGGTTGCTTGTATTAACAGAGGACGACCAATACAAACCATTTGCAGTAGGTAAACGAGTGTAATGTGGGCCAGTTACTAAATTTCCTAAAGTTCCATTGATACTCCAACTTGTAGTGTTTCCCAAATAAATATCGCCGGAAGCGGTAAGCTGCATAAGAGTACTATTTGTTTGCACGGCCCCTGCACTTGCACTTGCAGCAGTGTCCCAATAGTGTGCTCCAGCGTTTTGATAATACTTAGAGCCTACTCCAGTGTTTCGTGCGATATAAGAAGATCCGTTCAAGTAACTGTTGTCGCTCATTGCTACGAGCGTGTTACCTGACCTAGTTCCCCAAAACGATCCAGCAGAGCCTACATCCAATCCTAGATAGTTAGATCCCCACGCACTAGGAACCGCGCCCACACCCAAATTGCCGCTGGCGTCAATTCGCATGCGTTCTGTTGCGCCAGTAGAGCCGTCAATGCCAAAGGTTAAAGAACCTGTACTATCTAAACCAATCTGCGAAGCCATTATGCCTGTGTGGAAAAGCGTAATAGCTGGTTCAGACGCGCTTTGTATGTGTAGGTTTGTAGCAGGACTACTCGTACCAATACCCACATTTCCATTGCCAGTAACTTCAAAAATGCTTGTGCCTTCATTGTTTGAAGTAATCTTCAATGGCCTGTTACCCGCAGTATTCCAGCGGGTATCTATCCACAAACCGCCGCCAGCATCACTGCCATTAAAGTTTTTAATCTTAGCCGCAAAAGCAGCAGCAGTATCATAAACATCGAGCTGGTATGAAGGGTTAACACCAATACCCACGTCATCACTAAACGTCGCCGCTCCTGCGCTATCAATTGTAATTGCTGTAACAGTAGAATTATCTATAATCCCCGGAGTACTCGAAAGTTCTATGGGTACTTTTGTATTTGGCATTTGTTATGCTCCTTTTAAGAGGCTGTGTAGCCATTGCCTGCGCTGATAGCTGCTTCAACTGCGGTCATGTCTTCGTCGCCCCAATCTTCTTTGGCTACCATCAGTTCAAGGTGCTGTACGTTTCTATCTACACAGCCTTGACGATCTTCAGCAGATTCATCGGACATAGAGTCTCCTGCGATTACATCTGTGATAAGAGCTATGGAGTCACCCATTGCTGAGTAGTCTTGTGCTAGTTGTTCTGCTGTTCGGGCTTCCATATTATTTTCCTTCTAAGGTTTCAATGCGAGCAAGTGCTGCGTCAAGTTGTGTTGAAAGTTGTTTTATGGCGTTTAGCATATGCCACATAATATCATCAGTGATGACAGTCTTTATTCCTGTGCTTTCTTCTTTAACGCAGTCTGGACACACCTCTTCAAGCTCTTGTGCTATGACACCTAACTGAACACCTGTTATTGCAATAGCAGTGGTAGGATCAAGTTCAGTAACCTCATCCTCTACGCGGTATTCAAAGTTACGAACCCTAATTGCATTTATAAGCTCAAGACCTTCAGTATTGTCCACAATGTTCTTTTTAAGTCTTCTGTCAGATACTTGCGTCCATGCGGTAGCATTATTACCTTGATAAGTACCACCACCATTAGGGTCTATAAAGGCTGTATTATTACCTTTACCTATTACAGCACCACCACCTCTTGTACCCAAAACAATTTCCTGAGCAATGCCTCCACTACTGGGGCGACAAGTAGGGCCGACATAAATGTTCCAATTACCTGCTGTTAAAGTATCACCTGCACTTGAACCAACTGCTGTATTGCCAGTGCCTGTGGTGTTTGCTCTCAGAGCATCATTACCAACTGCTGTGTTGTTAGATGCTGTGTTAGACAATAAGGCTTCTGCACCAACTGCTGTGTTAGCTGTTCCTGTAATATTAGCACTTAAAGTTGCATAACCAAGGCCAGTATTGTCATCTGCTGTAGTGTTAACATCTAAAGTGTAAGCTCCTAAAGCTACGTTTCTAGTGCCTGTGGTGTTTGCTCCTAAAGATGAATAACCAACGGCTGTGTTGTTAGATGCTGTGGTGTTGTCTTGTAAAGCCCACTGCCCTATAGCCGTGTTGTACCCCCCAGTAGTGTTAAAGAACAAAGCCTCTCTACCATGAGCAACATTATAAATACCTGTGGTGTTGTAGTACATGGCTTGCATACCCACAGCAGTATTAGAATCTCCTGTGGTGTTTGATGTTAAAGCCTCAAAGCCAATAGCAGTGCTATATAAAGCAGTTGTATTTGCGTCTAAAGCGTTACCACCAACTGCTACGTTTGAGTGGCCTGTGGAGTTTGACAGTAAAGCAAAATGACCAACGGCGGTGTTGTTAGAGGCTGTAGTATTGTTACCTAAAGCTGCTCTACCCAATCCTGTATTATTGCTTCCAGTAGTATTAGCATTAAGAGCACCCTTACCTACCCCTGTATTTGGCCCGCCAGTGGTGTTAGCACTCAAAGCATCAAAGCCAACTGCAACATTATCACTTGAAGTAGTAATCGCATCACCCGCAAGACCACCGATGAGGGTGTTGTTTGTGCCTGTGGTTACTGATAATCCTGCGTTAGTTCCTACAGCCGTGTTGTAAACATCAGTAGCTGAAGTGAAGTTCTGAAGAGCTAAAGCGTTGAGACCTATTGCAACTGATTTACTACCCTTTGTATCAGCACCCAAAGCGTCTGTACCTACCGCAACATTTCTGGTCCCTTCAGTTAGCGAATCACCTGCAATACCGCCAATGAGGGTGTTTTGGATGCCTGTGGTTACTCCACTGCCTGCGGCAAAGCCTACTGCGGTATTGTAAGCATCAGTATCAGTATTGTTCATTGCTGCTAAAGCGCCAGAACCTACGGCAGTACAAGCCCGACTAGACACGTCTGAACCCATTGCATTGTTACCTACCGCAACATTATTGTACCCAACGGTATGAGAATCACCAGACCAAGTGCCTATGAACGTGTTAAATATACCTGTTGTAATTGCTTTACCAGCATCAAAACCAATGGCTGTGTTAGCATCACCAGTAGTAATCGCAGTACCAGCTTCATCGCCTACGAGAACATTATAATTACCACCCGCTATAATGCTGTTACCTGCGTTGACACCTAATGTTAAGTTGCTGGTGCCTAATGTTGAGGTATCTATTAGCCCCTTACTTACTTTAGTTAAAGCCATTTGTTATACTCCTTCTAGTGCTTCGATACGGGCGGTGAGTGCTTCAATCTTAGCAATTGCTTCCTGTAGTGCTGCTGTCAACAAAGGCACCAGCTTGCTTTGGTCGATGCCCTGATAATCAGGAACTGAGCGCGTACCCATAACGGCTGCTACGGCTTCTGTGATTGTGTTGCCATCTTCATCTGTGACTCCTTCGACTGCTGGAGTGACTTCGTACTCTTCATCACGCATTGCGTCTTTAGTGCCTGTCGCACACTCTGGAACAACTACCTGCGCTTCATGTGCAAAGAAACCATCTGTTCTTGAGCCGTCTGCCTTCCACGCAAAGTTAATTGGACGCAGGGCTTTGACGCGCTCTGTAGCACCTGTCATTGGTACGTCATCTTCTTTTAGGCGGTAGTCTGATGAGGTGTTGTAGGCTGTTGCTGAACCGCTTGTGGATATTGAGCCTGCGAAGCCGTTAGGATTGTAAAACAAAACTAGATTATCGCCTCCGGTATATGGGCTAGATAAGCGCAACTCAGTTTCAATACTTGAAACACGGATTATTCCAACTCCCGGAACAGTAGTGGCAGGCGCAGAAGCACAGTTCACCAAAAGATTCCCGCTGGCGTCGAGCGTCATAGAGGGGCTATTGTCGCTTTTAAAAAATTGACTTTGACCGTCATTACGCACAATAAATTTAGTGGCCAAAGAGCTGTTTGTAGCTTCAAATGCGTAATTAGAAGACCCTGCATCAACGCCAGCTACTGCTAAGCGAACGACACTGCTTGCAGCTCTCCCAATACCCACATTCCCGCTGGCCCCGTCGATTCGCATGCGTTCTGTGCCGTTTGTAACAAATCTTTGTGGTATGGAGGTTGATGTGCCTAGCCATCCCCCGTCAGAAGATACAGCAAACTCTGCCTCATGCACCCCACCACTAACAACGTAAGAAGCATTAGAAGCGTCTTCAAGTTTTACTACTTTATTAAATCCTGCGACTGAAGTAGCTGAACTCGTACCAATACCCAAATTCCCGCTGGCGTTGATCGTCAAAGCTGTACTATTATTGCCCGTGCGAAGCTCTAACGAGTCATCTATCATGTTTGCAACAATAGCTTGTCGAATAGCGTCAGTTGCAGTTCCAAACCCTATAAACCCAGTGCTTGCTGACCCAGATACAATGTTAAGTATAGTGCCGTCGGCTGATGTTCCGTTGTTTTGGAAAACAGCCACAACATTTGCGTTGAATGTTGGCGTTCCTTCACCGGCACCGTCTGGGCCATAAACATGCAATGGTCTTGAAGGGCTACCACCAATACCCACATCACCACTAAACGTCCCCACTCCACCAACATCCAATGTCCCAGCGATAGCAATATTAGTATCTAGCTTCGCAGACGTTATAGTCCCATCAACAGGGACATTAATCTCTGTCTGATTCATTGTCATAACTTCGACTGCTGTACCAGTTGGCGGGGCTGTCGAAAATGTTAAAGTAGTTCCAGAAACACTATAGTTAGCCTTGCTCTGATAAACACCATCAATAAAGACCTGTGTATTATTTTCATTAACAGGAACTATAGAAAGCTCTAAAGAATCAGTAGCACCATCGCCTGTCATTGAATCAATATTTAAGTTAGTACCAGACACAGCACCAGCAATGCTATAGATAACAATCTCACGAGTATTAACCGGGGCTACACTGAATGTCAGAGTAGTAATGCCTGAAGCAGTTGCAATGCTATAAGAACTTTGTTGCTGGAAAACACCAGCTATAAAGACCATCAGGTTATCTTCAGAGTTGATTACCTGCGATAAAGCATAATCAGTTGTAGCGCCATCGCCCGTAAAGGTATCAGTCGTAAAAGTATTACTACCGCCTCCACCGCCAATTGAACCCCATTCGCTGTTCTGATAACCCTCAAACTGTTCATTAGTAGAGTTATAACGGAACATACCGTTAACCGGAGAGCCATCTCTTTCACCTGTTGTACCTGCTGGAACCTTTACAGAGCCTGTGCCTGTCATGGTCATGTTAACAAAGGTTGGGCTATCTGTAGTTGCAACGCCTTGATCAAGAGCTTTAACGGCTGTAATATCTGTAAGCTCGCTGTCCATTAAAGCTCCAGCGGCTGTAACATTTGCTGTATCTGTTACGTCTGCTAAGGCTTCGATGCCGTCTAGTTTAGTATGATCGGCATCTGTGAAAACATTAGAATCTGTAGCAGCTTCGACAGCAGCACGAATCTCAGCATCTGTCTGATCAGCAGTAGCATTATCCTCAATACCATTTAACTTAGTATGATCGGCATCTGTAAAGACATTAGAATCTGTAGCAGCTTCAACAAGCGCCCTAATCTCAGCAGCAGTTTGGTCAGCAGTAGCGCCTGCTTCAATACTGTCTAACTTAGTACCGTCTGTAGCAACATCACGACCATCAACTGTTCCACCTACAGTAATATTACCTGTAGCGCCTACTGTAGTGAATGAACCTGCCGCAGCAGTAACTCCACCAATAACTGCACCGTCAATTGTACCTCCATCAATGTCAGGACTAGTCAGTGCCTTGTTTGTTAGAGTCTGAGTACCTGTAAGAGTTGTTACAGTGCTATCAATACTATGTGTTACAGTTCCAGCAGTCACTACACTTGTAATGCCTGTACCACCAGTAAAGGTAATAGTCTCTGAATCTAGATCAATAGAATCTGTACCTGTATCACCAACAATATCTAGGTCTTGCGCTGTTACCTGTGAATCTACATAAGCTTTTACACTCTGTTGAGTAGGTACAAGTGTTGCTGAGTTAGATACCATGTTATCTTCATCAACCCAAGCAGTAACAGTTATTGCACCGTCATTAAGGCTTCCGAAAGTTAAGTCAGTAATAGTTGTAGCAGCAATTGTACCACCTTCAACTTTATCACCGCTTATTTGATTATCAGCTAAAGTTAAGGTGCCTGCTGAAACATCAAAAGTTTTACCTACTCCTACAGTAATGTCAGCTTCGTCTATAGTGCCACCATTAATATCAGGACTAGTAATTGTTTTGTTTGTTAAGGTCTGTGTACCTGTTAATGTAGCTACAGTGCTATCAATATTGTGTGTCACAACGCCTGTAGTAACTACACTTGTGATACCTGTGCCGCCTGTAAAAGTAATAGTTTCAGAATCTAAATCAATAGAATCTGTTCCAGTATCACCTACAATATCTAAATCTTGAGCAGTTACTTGAGCATCTATATAAGCTTTTACAGATTGTTGAGTTACAAGAGCAGTAGCACTGTTAGAAACAAGATCATCTTCATCTAAGATTGTTGTTACAGTAGAGCCGCTTGTAAGTACTAAGCTATCAATATTTGCAGTACCATCAATAAAAATATCTTTAAATTGTAAGGATGCAGTACCTAAATCAATATCATTAGTTGTTACAGGAACTATTCCACCATCTTGAATTCTAATCTGCTCTACAGCACCTGCACCAACTTGTACAAAGACACCCCAACGGTTGTTAGTACTATCAACTACAATTTTATTAAAGAAATCAAGATCACCAATAGTATGGATATTACCGCCTTGAGCAGAAGACCCATCGTGTCTATGGCCTGTCGCACCAACATCAACAGCAGAATAAGCAAAGGTATTAATTAACTGATTATATTCGTTGTTAAAAAGAGAGGCTGTAATAGTATCCCCATCAGCGAAGGTGCTTTGCCTAGTATATGATTGTGCCATGTTTTTTTATCTCCTACCTGCGGGTACGTAATCAATGTAAAAACCATTGATCGAGTATGGGGATGATTGATCATCACTTGTAATTTTAAAACTGCATGTATTACCGCTACCTTCTACCGGCTGCCTAACCATAGGATCATTAGTAGCTCCAAAAGTAGCAGCGTCAAAAATAGCAATACCAAATGTAGCCGGGGCTGGTACTGTATCTAAAATATAATCAGGCGGCTGAGTTACTTGGGGATCTTCGTAGTCATATCGAACTCTTAAAGTAGGTTGTATTACACCTTCAGGACTGAAAGAAATTCTAGCGTATTTTAAAGTCTTTCTAGTTCCGATGTCCCCGAAATCATAATTAGGTGTCTGGTAAAGAGCACTAATATTTGCACCATTAAAAGAAATACCTTCATCGTGAACATAAACATAACCATTTCTATCACCATGATAAGTATATTCAATGCTTTCTGAATCGTAAGCAGATTGCAAACCTCTTGCTTGAATACCTAAAGTTTCAGACCACTCAAATCCATTAGGCGTTAAAGTACCTATAATGCCTCTTGAGGTAACTGTACTTTCGGTAGCTTGCGAATAAAATAACCTATACTGTGATTTTTTTCTTAGGACAGTACTTGTAATAATATAAGAATCAATAGAAGAAGCGATGTCACCGATAATGCTTTGTATTTGCCGACTAACAGAACTTAACTCAACGTCAGCAATTCTAGTTGTACCAGCAATAGT
>Ga0115570_10000396_pt1 | contig 35683 bp, 31 predicted proteins | sample COGITO_mtgs_1205_3_FD_87294 | JGI IMG/M metagenome (GOLD analysis project Ga0115570, IMG submission 87294) | Pelagic marine microbial communities from North Sea - COGITO_mtgs_120524 | ecosystem: Environmental > Aquatic > Marine > Epipelagic | place: Germany:Helgoland, sampling site Kabeltonne... | reverse complement strand
TTGGAAAGCTAGATGCATCTGGCTCTTGCTGAACCAGTTGACCACCCCCAAATTTTTCTACTGCCATACCTCCACCAATTGTTTCAAAGAAGGCATCGTGCTTTTCTGCCGTTGCTCCGGTAAGCGGTTGAAACCAGTGGGTGTAATGTGTAGCACCTTTACTTAAGGCCCAATCTTTCATTGAAGATGCGATTTGATCTGCAACACCTCGATCAATTTTAGCACATGTATCTATGGCTGCCATTACCGCCACAAAAGCATCTTTCGTTAAAGATTGACGCATAGTGTTTTGATCGAATACGTTCTGACCGAAAAGATCAGATCGACGAGCTATTTCTGTAATTTTTACTGGTGTGCGTTTCAAACTCTCTTGGACTGCACTAAATCGCATTGTTGACATAATTGAAATTATTAAATGAAGGACAAATGTACTTTTTTAAAGTATTTTAAAATAACATACCCTTAAAAAAAAGGGGGTATTGTTAATAAAACAATAAATATGTTTATATCATCCCTAAAAATTAGGGGGTAGTGAATGTAAAATAAATAAATATTATGTAAGCAGCAAACAAAATCATACCCTTAGAGCGATTGACAAACATCTTTTTTGGCCAGAGGATCAATAAGGCAATGCCAGCCGCATAGACTAACATCCAAATTAAATTAATTTGCAATGCAGCACCATCGGTTACGGGTATCGGCGTTATTATAGCTGTAAGCCCAACAACTGTTCCAATATTAAAAATATTTGATCCAATGAGGTTTCCCATTGATATCGCCTTCTCATTCTTAACAACGGCAATTAAGGATGCAGCCAACTCTGGAACACTTGTCCCAATGGCAATGACCGACACAGAGATCACGGTTTCACTAACTTTGAACATTTTAGCCAAATTAATAGCCCCAGACACTAAAAATTCAGATCCAAAATAAAGTGCTGAACCGCCAATCAGCAACCAAAGCGTCAATTTAAATAAGGAAACTTGTGTCAATACGGCATCATCCAGCTCACTTATATCTGTTTCTGATTTTGAACGAATTAAAAATAGAACAAACAGTAATAGAGCTGAAAAGAGGACAAGCCCCTCAACGCGAGATATGAATCCATCATTTTGAATAAAATAATAGAGGATAAGGGAAAAAACCATCATCACTGGCCAGTTGAATCTAAAAAATGATCGATCGACAACAATGATACCAACCATGGCGGTTAGCCCAAGTACCAGGCCTAAATTAGCAATATTCGACCCCACTACATTATTAATTGCAATAGCTGATGATCCTTCTAAAGCAGCATTTAGGCTAACGAGGAGTTCTGGAGCTGAGGTAGCAAATGACACCACGGTCATTCCGATGACCATTTTAGATAATCTGAGCCTGAACGATAACGCAACTGCGCCACGAACAAGAAAATCACCGCCCACGGTTAGCAATGTCAAACCTAATAATATGTAAATTATACTCATATCGCCTTCAAAAGTAGTACAATAAATTCCAAAATATTACTTTTGAAAGATGAAGTTAAGTATATTTAAATTTTTAGCTATAGTTAACAGGGCTGTACTTCCGAGCTTGACAAAACATGGTGTAGATTTGGGAAAAGCATCAAAATTTCATTTGCTCATTTTTGGTTGGCGGTTGTACGTGACTAAACGATCTTTAGGATAGAAATAGATCGTGAATAAATAATCCAAGTTGTTTTTGCTATTGGCTTAAAAGCATTTATATTTGCACCCTTATTAAGGCCTCGTGGCGCAACTGAATAGCGCACTTGATTACGGCTCAAGAGGTTACAGGTTTGAATCCTGTCGAGGTCACAAAATAACATTGTAAGTTTTACAATTTTCATAGTGTTTACAAGGCATAACCCCCTATTTTAGGGGGTTTTTTTATTTATTAATTACGTTATTATAGATTAAAAGAGACATATATTGCTTTAATCATCGGTCCTAACAAGAATTTCATTTTCTATTAATTCTATTAATCTCACAAAATTTTCTCTCAGAATAGGACCTTCAAGAATTATAGATTCTAACCATAATTGCATATCATAAATTTTGTTTCTAAATGGCGTGGACAAAATTAAATCCACACATTGCTTTTTTTCTTTTTCATTTCTTGGATTATAAACATAATGCTCTGTCAAATAATACCCCATCTCAACACAAACCAATTCAGTACGCTTTTCTTCCTCGGTATAATCATCAATTAAAAAAGGCATACGAGACACTAATTTTTTAATATCATCATTTCTTATTAACTCAATATATCCTGATGCAATTAATGAATTCGTTGCTCCAAGATTTGGATTAAATGACCAATTAAGAGTTAAAATATTAACTATAGAATCCATTTCCTTAAAGCTATTTTTATTGGAAAAGTTATAAAACACATCAAGATTGCTCCATCTTGGAGTATGGTGACTAAAAGATTCGTCAAAGAGGATTAGATTACTTTCATATTCTTCCTTTAGGCTCTTCAAATACTTAATTTCTAATTCTTCATTTTTAATAGATTCATTCCATTTATTGACAAAAAAAGAAAGTGAAATACCTAAAAAAATAACTAAGAATTCAAGGGCGTATTTAAGTAAGTATTTTTTCATGTTTTTTACCTTAAACAGTGGCTCAATATAACGATTTTTAAATAAAGTAAACTACAGAATGATGCGGGATATTCATCTATAAACATGTCTCTGACTTAATTGAAATATCATGAAATAACTGAAGTTGAAGAGGAAGATATGCCTTTGTATGGGCTATTTAACAAATCAACAAAATATTGCTCGCTAACCGATTGAACCAAAAAAACTAAAGCACCGAAAAAATAGATGAATTGATGGAGTAAGATATGCTTGAAGTTTAATTTTATTTAATCGCAAGCTGGTATAAACAAAAATACCTCAAGAAAAGATTCTAGTTGCTTTAATGTTTTGCGCCTGTGTGTTAGAACTTAAATGTCTTTAGTCTTTCTTAAAAACCAATAGTTGACTTTTGAATGACCGTCATTTGAGTAATTGCATCATCAAATGAGAACAATTCTCATTAACTAAATCATAGTTTTTTGTCAATTATACGGTCGTAATAATCTTTCACAAAAGCCTTGCATTCCGTTTCCACATTATCCATTTCTGAATTGCGGTAACCGATCAAATTGTTTTCTAAGCCCAGATCATTGATGTCATAAAACCCAATGGCCTTTTCACCATCAAAGACGCAGATGTAATTATCACTAATATATCGGTAAAACTGTCCATCAGAGTTTAAAACAAATGGCTTGCTATCAGGGTTTAACAAACTCCTACCCCATGTCCTTATTGGCTTATCGTGTCCAACAATGTCTACTATTGTGGGATAAATATCAATTTGCTGAGCCAAAGAATTGTTCATGCCCATATAAGTACCCTTAGGCGAATAGATCAAAATAGGTACGGCATAACGATTGATTGGCTTGATGTATTCCCTAAAATGAACTGTATTGCTATGGTCTGCAGTTATGATAAAAATAGTGTTCTCAAACCAAGCTTCTTTAGCAGCGGCCTCAAAAAAAGTTTTAAAGGCATAATCCGTGTAACCAACACATTGATGCATCGGATTATATCCCATTGGAAAATGTCCTTCAAATTCTTTTGGAACAATGTACGGCTCATGCGATGTCACTGTAAAAATAGTAGCAAAGAAAGGTTTGTCTTTTTCATCTAAACTTTCTTTTACAAAGCCAAAAAATGGCTCGTCCCAAATACCCCAATAACCATCAAACTGAGAGTCATCATTAAACTCTGTTTTGCCATAATAATGATCAAAACCCAAAATATTCGAAAAACCTAAAAAACCCATTGATCCATTTGGTGCACCATGAAAAAAAGAAGTATCATAACCCTCGGATTTCAATACAGACACCAAGGAGTTCATTGGTTGTTTGCTGTATGGCGAGGATGTAAATGCATCTTTGAAAGATGGAATCCCCGCTAAAACAGATGACATGCCATGAATGGATTTGCGGCCGTTAGCAAAGGCGTTAGGGAATATCAAACTTTGAGAAGATAACGAGTCCAAAAAAGGTGTAAAACCAACGTAATCTGGAATGTCTTTCTCTTCATTAAAAGCCCCAATATACTCACGACCCATACTTTCAGTAATGAAAACAACAATATTTGGTTTATCAGCAGACTTGCTACCATATTGTTTAATTGGTTTTACGATAGAATCAACTAGCGATTGTTCCATTTCGTATGACACCTTCTTAAAAGTTTTTTTATTAAAAGTTCGAATTAAGGCAAAGGGTGTATTTAAAATGATATCGGCATGTTGCATCTTACTGATGTGACGATTAGCATCGACCAAATTTATTGGCCTCGTGCTTTTTTTGAAATCCCCACGAATGCCTCCAATCATAATGGTAGCCATTATCAAAAAAGTTACAATAGAACTTAGTCCATAAAAGAAATAGCCCTTTTTGTACTTGATCTCCTTTACTTTTACCTTTTTGTAGAGAAACACCCAAAACCAAGAACAAATTAAAAATAACAAGAACACGTGCCAATAGCTCCATAAGAATCGTGCGAACATGTCGAACTTATTGTCCTCATTTTTCACGACTTCCCATTCAGAAATCGTGGTTCGGCTGTAAGTAAACTTATAATAAATGAGATCAATAAAATTGGTTGCATAACCAATGAGGTTCATTATGAAATAAACATAAAATAAAAATGATTGATACTTGGGTCTTGTGTTAATCCATAAAGGTAGCATCGACAACACAACGAATAAACCATTGAGGTAAAAAATGGCCGTGGTGTCAAAAGTTAGTCCGTAAAAGCACAACTTGAAAAACTCCAAGGTCGAAGCAACATCAAGCACCGAAGCATTGTAAGCAAAGAAAAGAACACGGCCAATAAAATAAAATAAATAGGCCAAAAACAACCTATAGATCATTACTTTATACTCATTTGTTCTAAAAAATTGCAACATACCCAAACCTCTTATTAACTCACAAAAGTATGAAAGTCAAAGGATAAAAATCTGTTGATTTTGGTTACAATTAAGAATTGGCTGATTAGAAACAATAAGTTACTTCAAATAGATTTTACTCACCGCTATACCATGCGCCCCATCAATCTGGTCTTTTGTTTGTCCTGGACCCAAAGAAATCTGAATAAATTCGACTCGAGAAATATCGAAATGATCTTTATTATGATGTTCAAAATAGTAAGGTAAAAAAGAAGGATATGGTCTTGGTAGACTTACCGTTTTAACGGGTTTCAATCCATTCAAAGATACATCAACGGCAACTTCATTTGGCTCAAGTGTAATCATCGCACCGAAAGCAGAACCATTGTCCATGACTAATGCCACCTGAATTGGGTATGTAGTTCCTATTAAAGATCGACCTTCGAGCACTAAGGTGTGCTTATCCAATAATGTTTCCTTAACATCAGACAGATAAGTCAGAATACTATGCTTGAAGGTGTAATCCTGGTATATTTTACCATTCAAATTTTCATTATCGACCAACCCTAGCGCATCCAGCTCAACAACAAATTCGGATCCACCGGTTTCTTTTGGCGACACTCGAACGCCTTTTCGCCATGATTTTATGATTTTGGTGGCATCATCTGTAGCCTCAAAAACAACCATCATATCTTCCTTTTCAAATAGGGGGATTTGATAAGGTTTTGATTGGTAAAAATCCCAAGAACTGGGCAAAGATTTGCGCTCCTCGGGATAAGTTACAACTGAGGCATCGTTATGAGTTACGATTAAATGATAATTGAAATAACCTTTTGTAAACTCATTAGTATTCAAACGCATTTCATACTCATAAACGCCTGTTCGAGTTAATAACTCAGAAACAGTTTGACCATTATTATAACCCTGAATGCTGATGTTTTTTGGTGGCTTAGCAGAAACGTATTGCACTTTTATCAATACCGATTCACCAATCCTGCCTTGTGTTGGCACGTTATGGTTTAAATAATCCTTTGTTATATTGGATTGAGGGGCGTAAAAAGTATTGATCGGATAAGAATTGAATAGACCAGCATCATTTAAATCAAACCCTTTGCCGTCAGATCTTAATACATAAACGCCTGGAGAAATATCAAAATAACCTCCTTCGATTTGATTAAAATTACCATCACCATTTAAATCTATTAAACTAAAGTTTAGACCTAAATCATCAATATTCAAGGTCATGGTTTGAACGTTGTGCTGAACCGTTCCAATGACTTGATTGGAACTGTTCCGTCCAAACGGATTTTCGACCCAAGCCGCATCGGGCAAAACTTCCAATCGCCATACACCTGGCTCAATTTGATCTAAAAAATAAGCCCCTTGACCTGAATAGTCAACTACAGGCGATTGTCCAAATCCAGCAATGTGATTTAATGATTCTGCCGATTTTGGGGTAATAGATGTTGAGTTAGTATAAAAGTACTTATCGCCAGAATCGTATAATGCCAAATCGCTTTTGTAGTCGACAAAGGTGTTTCCAAAACTTGTATTTTCAGGATATGTTCCAAAGTCTTCGTACATACCCACTTCATGGAAAATTTCCGAACTTATTTTTAAAGCCAATGCTTTTTGAGGGGTATAGATCAAATTCATGTAATGGGTATTATACTCTGTATTATAAGGTGCTAAAAAGGTAGGGTCGTAAGAAAAATGTGTGGCAATTTGAATGCCTGCAGTTCTAAAGCTTCGCGCTAATGCTGGATAAACATACGAACCACCGACATCCGCAGCATCAAATTCGTACACCAATTTTGCACCTCCATTTTTTCTAATCACATCGTCAAAAGGAATATCGTAATCATTGACATTAGGTAATATATTTCCTGGCAATTCACTTTGATAACCTAGACCCGTAGGATACCACTGGAAAGTGCCGCCTTGGGCTCCACCGTCAAAATAATCTTGAGCAAAATGAACGCCGTGACTCATGTTATAAAAAATAGGTTTGTCTGTACCTGTTTTACGCATCGCTTTTATCATTTTTTTGACAAAATTCTTCACCTGCTTGGCTTCCCCACGATGGTGTGGCTCATTGCTCACTTCAAAGGCCAATGTATTTGGATCTTGAATGAATGACAAATCAGTATAGGGGTTGCGATGCTTTAAAAATTCAAATAGATAATTGGCCTGAGCTTTAATGGCCTCGGGGTTTGTAAGACAATTATCTTTACCATAAAAGTGCGAAAATCCTAGTGATTCAGTATCGGGCTCGGGCCAGCCATTGCCCCAATAAGCTATTGGCGTAATCACATAGTTGAATCCATGTTCTTTGAGTTTGGCAATCAAATAATCGAAAGCATCCAAATACTCGTTTTCTAATAAATGGCCCTGAACATCGCTGATCTGCGTATCCCAAACATGCACCCGAAATAGATCAAACCCAAGTCGCTTAAAATGATAAACATCTTCATCAATAGCCATTTTTGGGTCTATACCCATGCGCTTGGCAGAACGGTACGCATGAGCAAAAGGAACTGTGTAATTAACTCCAAACCCCTGAACCTCTGATTGATCATTTTCAAAACGCATGACGCCTTTATCATCAATATACACATTGCCCTTCTGTGACATCATTTGTCCACCCATCATTAAAACCATGACCATCAGCAACTGTTTTATTCCTATTTTTTTAAACACGATCTTCATAACACTGATCATTAAAAATTAGATTCTATTGAATTAAATCTCTTAACATACCCGCCGCAACCTCAGGAGTTAGGTCCCTTTGTGGGGATGCAAACATTTCATAACCTACCATGAATTTTTTAACACTAGCACTTCTAAGCAAAGGTGGATAAAAACTCATATGCCAATGCCAATGACTTTGATCATGACGTGTTGTTGGAGATTGATGAATGCCACTTGAATAAGGAAAATCACAATCAAACAACTGATCGTAAAGCTGAGTAAGAACAGACATAGCATCGGCAAAGCCTTTTTTTTGATTGATTGACAACTCACTAATATTGGTTTGATGTTGTTTTGGAACAATCATTGTTTCATAAGGCCAAATAGCCCAAAAAGGAACAATTATTACATAATCGTCATTTTCATATACCAGACGGTCATCAATACGCCGCTCGTCATTGATATATTTTAATAAAAGAGATTTTCCAGTATTTTGATAAAATATTGACTGTTGTCGGTCTTTCTTCAACACCTCATTTGGAATTGAAGATTGACTCCAAATTTGACCGTGTGGATGCGGATTACTGCATCCCATTATTTCGCCTTTATTTTCGAAGATCTGAACATATTGGATGTCATCCAATTCGGCCAATTCATTAAATTCTTTTTGCCAAACGTCGATAACATGAATAAGTTCAGACGTTGATAATTTGGCTAAGGTTTTTGAATGGTCCGGACTAAAACAAACCACTTTGCACACCCCTTTTTCAGCTGTAGCATGAAGTAAACCCTCTTTCCAATCGCTTGTGTTTGAGGTTAATTGTAGCGCTCCAAAATCATTTTCAAAAACAAAAACGCTTTTATAATTTGGATTAAATTCGCCATTTGCACGTTTATTCCCTGGACACAAATAGCAGCTTGGGTCATGACTAAGCCTTTCGGACGACTTGACATCCTCAGACTTACCTTGCCATGGTCGTTTCATTCGGTGTGGCGACACCAGCACCCATTCGTTAGTCAAGATATTGAGTCTCTTATGAGAATGAGACTGTAAATCTAGCGTTGCATTCATTGTGATTCAAAATTTAGGATTCGAGCACCATCAGACAAAACTACATTGTGTATTTCACAAACCTTTCCAAATTGATTTAGGTATGAAGATGAGAATTCATGGGCAACACGTTTATAAGCCGAGTCTCGAACAATACTAATAGTGCAACCCCCAAACCCCCCACCCATCATTCGAGAACCAATGATATCGGAATCTTGTTTTGCCAAATCAATAAAGAAATCTATTTCTGGACAGCTGACATCATATTCATAACGTAAACCCTCATGAGCTTCGAACATCAACTTACCAAAGGAAATAATATCACCCGCTTCAATTACCTCAACCGCTTTTTGTGTTCTGAGCATTTCATCAACGACATACTTGGCTTTGATGTAGTTTTCGGGATCAATTTTATCTTTTAATACATCTAACGCCTTTGGAGTCAAATCCCGCAATGCTTTCACACCTGCAAGATTAGCAACGGCTTGACAAGCGGCACGTCTATCATTATAGGCATCTTCAGACAGCTGGTGTTTGACTTTTGTATTAATCAGCATTAAGCAATATCCATCTAACGGTAATTTGACCGAACGAGCTATTAAAGTTCTACAATCCAAAAAAATCGCCTTACCACTTTTACCGAACATACTGGCATATTGATCCATAATACCGCACTGCACGCCTACAAATTCATGCTCGACCCGCTGAGAAATCAATATCATTTCATCCTTAGATAGTCCTAACTGAAACAAATGATTGAGTCCTAAAACCAAACTATTTTCTAAAGCCGCCGAAGAAGACAAACCTCCACCTTGAGGGAGATCACCGCCAAAAACGACATTAAAGGGCTTCAATTGAAGTCCCATAGACCTCAACACACTAACAATTCCAATGATGAAACGATGCCAATGGCTGCTGGAGATGGTCAAATCAAATTTAAAATCAAAAATGAGACGTTCATTATTAGCATCTAGCGCCACGGCAGTAGAAATATCTTGCGCATGGCCAAATGCAGTAAAAACCCCCTTATCGATTGCCGCAGGCAAAACAAAACCATCGTTATAATCGGTATGACCTCCAATAAAATTTATTCGTCCTGGAGCAAAGCATACTGCATCAGGATTAACGCCAAAATGATCTTGATAAGATATTGTTATTTGCTTTGCTAGTTTGATATTCATGATCCACTATGCAAAATAGATATATATAAACACAACGATGAAACAAATGATTGCCCCAACAATCGTAGTCAATTTCCAAGGTGTAATATCAACTTGTTTGGTATGCGCAATTTGAAACGCTTCGGTGCGCGGATATAGCTTACCAATGATTAGCATGATCAAAACATTTAAAACAAACAATATGGCCATCACATGCAAATAGTGTGGGTAATTATCCTCTCCAAAAACATAGGGCTTTAATACAAACTGACTAATACTGTATAAAACAACACCTGAAACGATGGCCACCTTCGCTGCAATAGCTGGCACATATTTTGTGAGGTATCCAACGACAATAATGGTTAGAATCGGGATGCTATAACATCCATTAACTTCTTGTAAATACCCAAATAACCCATCTGGTGCTTTAGCGATCAGTGGCGCAATAAACATGGCTAATAATGCCAAAACGACACCAAATTTTTTACCAATACGAACTGTTTCTTGCTCAGTAGCTTCAGGCTTAATTTTAGATTTATAGATATCCACACCGAATAAGGTAACTGAACTGTTCAAAGCAGAGTTGAATGAGCTTAAAATAGCACCAAATAAAACGGCAGCAAAGAAACCTACTAAAGCTTTTGGAAGCACAGCGTTAACCAACATAGGATAGGCCTGATCAGGATTTGAGAGTGTGTTGCCAAACATGTGAAATGCAATTATACCAGGGAGTACTACAATAAAAGGCCCCAATATTTTGATAAAAGATGCCAATAGCAATCCCTTCTGACCTTCCTTTAAATTTTTCGCACCCAATGCGCGTTGGATAATAGCCTGATTGGTACCCCAATAAAAAAGCTGAACCAGCATCATTCCGGTAAAAATAGTTGCAAATGGCACCGATGCTTTTGGCCCACCCATCGATTGAAATTTATCAGGATGAGCCTCCATAATAGTGGAGAAGCCAGTCAAAACATTACCATCGCCAACAGCCAATAAACCAAAGACAGGGATTAACAAACCACCAATAAGTAAACCAATGGCATTTACAGTATCAGATATAGCTACAGCTTTCAACCCACCAAAAATGGCATATACAGAACCAACAAGACCTATTCCCCACACACAAATCCACAAGGCAGCTGCATCTGACACACCCAACAGTTCAGGCACTTCAAATAAACTGCTAATGGCTAATGCGCCAGAATATAGTACAATTGGCAGAAGAACGACCACGTATCCACTCAAAAAAAGTATTGAGGTGATGGTCTTTGTGGAATGATCATAGCGGCTCTCAAGAAACTGAGGCACAGTGGTAATACCACCCTTTAAATAACGAGGCAAAAGAAATACTGCTGTCACGACCATAGCTATGGCAGCAAGAGTTTCCCAAGCCATCACCAAAATACCTTCTCGAAAGGCAGCTCCGTTTAAACCAACAATCTGTTCAGTAGAGAGGTTCGTTAATAAAAGTGAACCCGCAATAACTACACCCGTCAAACTGCGACCACCAAGAAAATATCCGTCTGATATTTTTGTTTTATCAGTAGCGCTTTTCAAATATGAAATCACTGCTACTAGGGCGGTAAAGGCTAAGAATACTATTATTTGCATAAGTTAAGATTTTAAGAAATCGTTAAATTCCACTTCCCAATGTAAGTGAAATGTTTCTTTTGGAGACAATTTTTGAAGACCGATTTTATGATTAAAACTGTTTCCTGGGCTTGTCATAGGTTCGATAGCAAAGAAATTTTCGTGATTAGGAGTGTAAATTTGTATATAAGATTTTGGCCTCGAAGAAGTTACAATAACCTCATAATCCGTCATTTTTAACGTCGCGCACGAAGGAGATACTCTAAAGCAGTGATCAAATGGTAAAGAACCTAACATCTCATTGAACGGTTCAACAGTTGGAATTTCTGTTTTAGGAATAAGATCCTGACTCATAACAACACAACGATCTATAGGCATATTGATTTTAGACCTCCTCCTGCTCGGTACATAAAAATAAGGATGCCAACCAAGACTAAATGGAAAGCTTTTCAAGTCAGTATTGACAACTGAAACTTCAAGCCTCATTTTACTTTGCTCAAATCGATATGTCAAAAACAAGTCATAAGAAAAAGGGAAACCCTCAAATGAACCCTCACTAGAATACACTAATTCAACAACAGCCGAATTACTATCTGTTTGGCGACTTATTACATCAAATTTTTGGTTGTATACGAGTCCGTGCAGTGCATGTTGTCCTCTATCGTTCAATGTCAATTGGTATGATTTGCCTTCTACTTGATATTGACCTCTTTCCACACGATTCGCAAAAGGAAAAAGTATTGCTGACGCAAAGGAATCTTCATAGATTGACTCAGGCGGGTCGGCGATAATGAGCATGTCGCCGCAAAACCACTTGGACAAACGACCGCCTTCTTTAAGATTAATGCAGGCTTGCAATCCTGAGCGAGTATTGAACACTCTAACAATGTCATCATCGACAATAACTTCAAAATCGTTTTTCATCAGAGCGATTTGCGAATAATTATATGGGTAGGATTTTCCAATTTGAGATTTTCTTTATTTAAAATCATAGCAGCAAGATTGACACCCATAGTTTTAAAATCTGTTGAAATGGTGGTGATACCACCTTCTAATATTTCTTTAAACATGGTGTCGTTATACGAAATCACGCCCACATCTTGACCCAACACCAAACCTTGTGACTTGACGGATTTAATCAGCAAAATGAGGTCACGATCTTCCAAGACTAGATAGGCCTCCCCTTTTGCAGCTTGACGTTCATCTAAAGATTTCAAGTAATCGGTTTTAATATTGTTAACAGACTCAAAGCGCTTAAAACCTTTTAACATAGACTTCGGCTGTCTCTTGTCAGAGAAAACAAAGTTTAATTTCGAATAGCGGCCTAACCGATCATTAACACTTAATAAACTCTCAAAAATTCCCTTTTCAAAGTTTTGATAAACCGCAGGATATTCTGACAATTTTTTATTGGTTTGATCTAACACAAAAACGCGATTGGCAGAAAGCTGAGATAAATCGACCTCAGCTTGTCCAAAATTTGCAGGCATCACGACGTAAAAACTGTATTGACCTGCATGATCTGAAATGAGTTTAGAAAAAATACCTCGATTAAAATGATGAAAGAAAATATCAACTTGATAGTTTGACGGCAAGTGGTTTAGGAAAGCATTATACAGGTCTTCTTTAAAAGCATTGAGCTCATCGAACAGCACAAAGATTTTTTGTTTAACTGAAACATCAGAACTAGACACATAAAAGCCCTTTCCAGAAATGGCCTGAATAATTCCTCTCGCTTTGAGCTCATTGAGTCCCGTCAAAATCGTATCTCTTGAAAAGTCAAAAGCATGCCGTAATTCGTTGATGGAAGGCAGCGCATCGCCTATTGACAATTCTCCACTTTCAATTTTACTTTCAATTGACAAGATCAATTTTTTGTACTTAGGAAGCCCAAATCCGGCATGTTGTATTGGTACAATCATATTACAAATATATAAAAGCAACTGGTAGGCACTGGTAGGTTTTTATAAAAATATGTTATATTAGCCCGAATCATCTTAAAAAAACAAACACATGAGGTTTTTTCTGATTTTATTAATAAGCCTTGTATTTAATACGTCATCAACTGGTCAAGAACGTCAAGAAACGATTTTAACAGATGATTGGAAATTTAGTTTAGGCGCAAACACTGAAGCAATGGATACGTCATTTGATGACAGTACTTGGGCCATGGTTAACGTACCGCACGACTGGGCTATTAACCAATCTTTTATCCTTAATGAAAACGGCGACACTGGTAAACTGCCCTGGAAGAATGAAGGTTGGTATCGCAAATCATTAGATATCGACAAAGCCAATCAAGGGAAGAGGATTTATCTTCTATTCGATGGCGCCATGAGTTTTCCAGAAGTATATCTCAACGGTAAATTTATCGGAAAATGGGATTACGGCTATAATTCATTTTACCTTGACATTACGGAGGCTGTACTTTTTGATCATCCCAATATTTTAGCCGTTCACTGTAACACCAAAGCGCATGATAGTCGTTGGTATCCTGGTGGAGGATTGTTTAGAAAAGTTACCATGATTATAACAAACCCGATTCATGTAAATATTTGGGGAACCTATATTACTACTCCAAACATTGAAGTGTCATCGGCAACTGTTCAAGTAGAAACCACTATAACCAACGCTTCAAAAGAAAAGGCATTCATTGATATCAATTACAGTATTGTGGACAGCGACAATAAAATTGCCGCACAACAGTCAAAAAGTGTAAGTGTTTCGGATTATAACGAACAAATTTTTAAAACAGAAATTGCAGTACCTGACCCAAAATTATGGGATATTGAATCCCCTGAACGCTATCACCTTCTTACAGAAATTAGACAAAACGGACAGCGTATTGACCAAACCAGAACCAGTTTTGGCATAAAAGAATCACATTTTACCGCAGATGACGGATTTTATTTAAATGGCCGACGGGTTCAACTTAAAGGGGTGAATTTACATAGCGATCTAGGACCTTTAGGCATGGCATTTAATAAGAGTGCCGCAAAACGTCAATTGACCATCATGAAAGCAATGGGAGTTAACGCCATTAGAAACTCACACAATGTCACTGCACCTGAAGTACTTGATCTTTGTGATGAAATGGGATTGTTGTTTTTAAATGAAATATTTGACAAATACGACGGTAAAGCAGATATCACAGAGGAAACGGACTTTGATGATTTTGCTCATAGAAACGTTAAGAATTTTATGCTTCGAGATAGGAATCATCCTTCCATATTTCTGTGGAGCGTTGGAAATGAGATTGGTGATGTTCAATGGAATATCGATGGTGGATTTAAAAAACTTCAAACCATGATAGCATATGTTAAACAATATGATGGCACACGTCCAACAACTTTAGTCTGTGATAATCTAGAAAGTGCCAAGTTGCGCCACTTTGATTATTACGACGTACACAGTTGGAACTATGGTCGACGCTATCGATTGGCACGTGAACTAGAACCAAATAAATCTGTCATTATCAGCGAATCCGCTTCAACGGTTAGCACAAGAGGATTTTATGAACTCCCACTTCCGAATGTAAAAACTGACTTCACCTCGTCGCTTCAGATCAGTTCCTACGACCTCAATGCTCCCGAATGGGCCGAAATATCAGATGACGATTTCATGTGGCAAGAGCAAGAACCTTACATAGCTGGTGAATTTGTTTGGACTGGTTTTGACTATCTGGGCGAGCCAACACCCTACAACAACAAATTCGTCAAGTCTCTCGGATTTACAGATGAAGAAGCTTCACGCAGTTCATACTTTGGTATCGTTGATTTGGTAGGTATTCCAAAAGACAGGTATTATCTATATAAGAGTCACTGGAAACCCGAAGAAACCACCGTGCACCTCTTGCCTCATTGGAATTGGCAAGGTATGGAAGGTAAGACCATTCCAGTATTTGCATATACAAATGGAGATCATGGTGAACTTTTTGTTAATGGTGTCTCTCAAGGCATGAAATATAAAAATCCGAATTCCACAACATCAACAGAACGATATAGATTAATATGGCCAGATGTCATTTATGAACCAGGAGAGATTAAGTTTATTGCCTACAAGGACAATCAAATTATAGGAGAAAAAATTCGAAAAACAGCTGCAAAGCCTCACCATTTATTGGTGTCGATGAATAACAACGAACTTCATTCTGACGATGACAAATTAGTCTTTATGACTATTGAAGCTTATGATATAGACAACAATCCATGCCCCTTAGCGGATAATTTAATTCAAATAAACACTCAAGGGCCTGTTGAAATTGCAGGTGTAGGAAATGGAAATCCTCAGTCGTTTGAGCCATTTTTAACAGATCAGGTTAGACTTTTTTATGGTAAGGCAGTTGTCATTTTAAAATCTCATGAAATACAAGGCATTGGCCAAATTGAGTTAAAGTCTGAAGGACTAATATCGGAGACTTTAAGTATTAAGATCAATTAGTCTTTTGAGCTGTAGAACTCCAATACAGATTGCTGCTCCTTTAACGCGGTTATAAACTCCTCTCTTAATCGATTAACCAAATCGTTAACAGAAATTGAATCGTCAATTGTGGCAACACCTTGTCCTGCTGACCAAATAGTGCTCCATGCTTTGGCTTCTTTTTTAGCAGCGTCTTTATCCTTACCAAAATCCATTTTACCTTTATTCTGCCACATATCTTCAGTAATTCCCATAGACTCCAGACTTGGTCTTAAAAAGTTAGCTGGCACACCAGAAACCGCAGCAGTATAAACCACGTCGCTAGCACTGCTTGAAGTAATCATGTCCTTATATTCATCAGGAGCTTTACTCTCGTCTGTATTGATAAACCGTGTTCCCATATAAGCAAGATCAGCGCCCATTTGTTTTGCAGATGCCACATCACGGCCATTGCTAATACTCCCTGCTAGCAAAATGGTTTTTTTAAAAAACTTCTTAATTTCCGCTATTAAAGGCATAGGATTAATTGTCCCTGCATGTCCACCGGCACCAGCTGCCACGAGAATGAGTCCGTCAACACCAGCCTCTGCCGCTTTCTCAGCATGACGTTTTTTAATCACATCATGAAACACCAGACCGCCGTAGCTGTGTACTGCATTGACCAATTCTGATACAGCGCCTAAAGAGGTGATGATTAATGGTACCTTATGTTTCATACAAATAGCCAAATCAGCTTGAACTCTGGGGTTGGAGTGGTGTACAATCAAGTTCACTCCAAAAGGCGCAGGTTTTTTCCCTGTTTCTTTTTCAAATTCAGTAAGTGCTGACTTTATTTCAATCAGCCATTCTTCAAAACCTTCGCTGGTGCGTTGATTCAAGGCTGGAAAAGTACCGATAATACCTTTTTTACAGCATTCTATGACCAGTTGAGGTCCAGATATCAAAAACATTGGGGCGACTACAATGGGTAAATCTAATTCATTTATAAAATTGGCTTTCATCAGTTAAATTTTAAATTCATACTAGTTATTTCAAAGAGTGAGTCGAAAGTAAAATCAGCTCACTTTCAATAAAAGTTTCCCTATTTTTTCGCCAGAGAACAACCTCAGTAATGTGTCATTGAATTTGTCAATACCTTCGTAGACATCTTCACGCGTCTTTATAGAACCATCAGCGAGCCAGGATCCTATTTGGGCCATACCTTCATGATAGCGATCGGCATAATCGAATACGACCATACCTTGCATGGTGGCACGATTTACCAAAAGTGACAAATAGTTGCTAGGACCTTTAATTTCAGCTGTGGCATTATATTGAGATATAGCACCACAAATGACAATTCGAGCATGTCTTCGTAATTTGAGTAAGGCTATATCTAAAATATCACCTCCAACATTATCGAAGTACACATCAATGCCGTCATGGCAATGCACTTTAAGTTCAGAAAATACATTGTTATTTTTATAATCAATAGCTGCATCAAAACCCAGATCATCAATAAGATATTTGCATTTTTCTGCACCGCCCGCAATTCCAACCACTTTGCAGCCTTTTAATTTTGCAATTTGACCAACCAGACTTCCCACAGCTCCGGCAGCACCAGAGACTAAAACAACATCGCCAGTTTTAATTTTTCCTACTTCTAAAATTCCGAAATAGGCAGTCATTCCCGGCATTCCTAGGGCACCGAGATAAGTTGTTAGGGGAGCGTGTTTTGTGTTTATTTTATAAAATCCTTGACCATTAGTGCATGTGTACTGCTGAACACCTCCAGCACCAGACACAAAATCACCCACCTTAAAATGATCATTTTTATTGACTTTTACAACCTCTCCAACAGTGCCAGCTCTCATCACCTCACCTATTTCAACAGGAGGAATATATGATTTTCCCTCTCTTATCCAACCTCGCATGGCAGGATCGATAGAAATATAGTGCTGTTTGATGAGTATCTCACCTTCTTTTAAGGGTCCTAATGGAGAGGTTTGATAAGACCACGCACTTGGTGACGGAAGACCTATTGGTCTATTTGCGAGACATACCTTGGTATTATTCATAGAAGAGTTTTAAAACGATAGCGTCTTGAAATCAAATTTATTTTATTTTGAAATCAATATAGCAAATGTTGTTTTGATTTATTTCGCCAACCAGCTTGTGAGCGATAAGGAACAAAGAAAATTTTTAAATCACTTTGAGACTGGTAATCGACAAAGAAAATCTTTTTATCGGCTTGAGAGCTGTAAGGTACAAAAAACCATAACCCATTATTCCCTTTTACTTGGGATTCATAATCTACCTTAAAGACTTTCAAATCTGCTTGAGATTCATAGTTCACCACAAAGACTTTGAGATCAGATTGGGATTCATAATCCACACTAAAAAGCTTTTGGGCCGATGCCAACAATGGCATGAAAAGGCATATTACAAAATACTTCATAAACTTTATAAATTAAATTTTTGACAAGTCACTACTGGTTGGTAATTCAAACACCTCCAATTTGAAATAAGTCAAAGCAGCAAACACATGGTCAAATACATTACCCATGATGTCTTCATATTCTTTCCAGCGCTTATCAGAGCTAAACGCATAAATCTCCAGAGGGGTTCCCTGGGGAGTTTGAGCCAACTGGCGGCACATCACCATCATTTCATTATTAATATTTGGATGCTGATGAAGATAGGCATCTACATAAAATCGGAATAATCCCATATTAGTCAAATTACGACCGTTAATGGCTAATGATTTATCAACATTATGAGCATCATTATGTACCTTAATTTCTTGTTGTCGTTTAGTGATCCGATCAGTCATCAAGTGAATTTTTTTTAATTGATCAGCTTCCTCATCAGTCACAAATCGAATACTAGATGTTTTGATTAAAATAGATCTTTTGATTCGACGACCATCCGCGTTGCTCATACCGCGCCAATTCACAAAGGCATCTGAAATAAAACTGTAAGTGGGTAAAGATGTTATGGTTTTGTCAAAATTTTGAACCTTTACAGTAGAAAGGTTTATTTCGATAACATCTCCATCTGCACCATATCTGTCACTGGTAATCCAATCTCCGATGCGTACCAAATCATTTGCAGCGATTTGAATACTAGCGACAAAACCTAAAATCAAATCTTTAAAAATCAGCAGAATTAGTGCCGATAAAGCACCTAATGAAAGGAGTAAACTCAAAATTTCCTTTCCCGTGATCAGTGAAAAAATTATAACCAAACCGAATACCCAAAGAACAATCATTACTACTTGGACGTAGCTGTCTATTGGTTTATCTCCGAGAGAAGGTATTAATTTTAATGAATCGCGCACTGCGTTCAATATCCGCTTAGCTAAGGTTAATCCTGAAATCACAATAAGCACCTCTAAGATCACATACAATAGGTCATAAAAAGAGGGATAATGTACTACCCAAAATGGTAGGATGATAAATAAGAAAGTAATCGGCACAACTATCGCCAGACTTTGAGGAGTGCGCTCGTTAAGAAGGAAGTTGCCAAATTTACTTGCTGTTTTAGCAGCTAATTTTTTAATGAAAGCTACTATAATGGCTCGAACGGCTTTTTGTAAAATCACTGCAACGACCAAAACTAAAATGGTGATTAGCCCAAAATCTACCATTTTAGCCAAGCTATCACTCCACCCTATTGACCTAAAATATTCGAATAACATCATATGATTTCTGCACTTAAGCCCGCTTCTAATAGTTTTGTGCAGCGGGGTTCTAATTCATCAAATGTACCTGTTTTCACGCTACATTTCCCTTTAAAATGAACAATAATAGCACATTGTTCGGCTTGTATTGGAGTATGATCACAAACATTAACAAGCATTTCAATTACAAAGTCAAACGTGTTGACATCGTCATTAAACAAAATAATTTCATTTAATTTTGATGCTTGGGTCGTTCTCTCAACTTTTTCGAGAAGTTGTTCTCTGGTTGGCATTTATTCAAAATTTAAACTAATATAAATATTTCATAGCAATCCAATCGTCTCGTTCGATATGTTCTACAAAACGAAGTCCCGCTTCTTTTGCACATTGGTCAATCATAGGGATGTCACTTTTATAAAAACCACTGAGCAACAGCATACCGCCTCGTTCCAACACGGACGTATAAATTTTTATATCATTCAATAGGACGTTTCGGTTGATGTTAGCCAAAATCAAATCATAGGTTTCATTTCCTAAAACACTAGCATCACCAATAATCACATTGATATCTAGGCAATCGTTTACCAAAATATTTTCTTTAGAATTATTAAAACTCCATTCGTCAATATCAATAGCTGTTACATGTTTGGCACCTAATTTATGAGCTATAATGGCTAATAATCCAGTGCCACATCCCATATCTAGAACGCACATATTGACTGTGTCAATATTCAGTAGTAACTGAACCATCATGTAGGTTGTTTGATGATGCCCAGTTCCGAAGCTCATTTTAGGATTAATCACTACGTCCAATTCTGTTGAGGATTGAGGATGGAATGGTGCTCTAATGGTACATCGGTTCATAACACATATTGGCTCAAAACTAGATTCCCAAGTAGCATTCCAATTTTCCTCTTCAATCAACTCAAAATCATGCGAAATAGTAATATTATCATTTTGCTTTAATGTGATTCGTTCCAAAAGAGTCTTAGACCAATCAATTGCTTGAATATAGGCTATTACACCAGTTTCGGAATACAAAAAACTTTCAAAACCCAAACTTCCAAGCTCTTCCACCAAGATGTCAGTCCATGGCTCTGTTGGGGCTACTTCAAAATGACAAGCGATATAATTCATATTGCATTGATGATTGCTGTAAAATCGTCAGCGCTTAGAGCAGCTCCTCCAATTAATCCACCATCAACATCTGGTTTAGAAAAGATTAATGATGCATTTGCAGGCTTAACACTTCCACCATATAAAATAGGGCAATTGTTAGCAACAGCGTTATCGTAATGGTCTGCAACAGTTTTTCTCACAAATGCATGCATGTCTTGAGCCTGCTCTGGTGAGGCTGTCATTCCAGTTCCGATGGCCCATACTGGCTCATAAGCAAGGACAATATTTTTCCAAGCGGCGGCGGGCAAATGAAATAGACTTTCGGTTAATTGTTCAGTCACAACATCGAAATGCTGATCCGACTCCCGATCGTCGAGCAATTCACCAAAGCAAAAAATGACTTGCATGTTATGGTTAAGTGCGGCGTCAACTTTAGCAGAGAGTAATTCACCATATTCACTAAAATATTCACGACGTTCACTATGACCTAAAATAACAGAATTAACTCCAACACCTAGTAACATTTGTGCACTTATCTCACCAGTAAAAGCGCCACATTCAGCCTGATGCATATTCTGAGCAGCAACGCCAATATTCGTTCCTTTTAGCGCCTCCACACTTGCTGCCAAAGCCGTAAAATTTGGCGCCACTAATACCTCAGCTCGTGATGTATTCTTGGTGCTTTTTAAAGCTTCTATCAATTGAAGGCTTTCAACTTGATTGAGGTTCATTTTCCAATTTCCTGCTACTATTTGTTTTCTCATAATTAATCTAGTTTAACTTTTGGGTCGAGCCATGCATAAAGTATATCAACGACGGTTTGAATGATAATAAAAAATAAGGCGATGGTCAAAACAGAGCCCATAATTACGGGCAAATCTAATGTGTTTAAAGCAGAAACAATTTCTTTACCCAGACCATTCCAGCCAAAAACAAACTCAACAAATACAGCACCAGCTAACATCGATGCAAACCAGCCAGAAACAGCAGTTATAACAGGATTCAATGCATTTTTGAGAGCATGATTTTTTATGACTTGAAATGGTCTAAGTCCCTTCGCTTTGGCGGTTCTAATATAATCCTGATCAAGTACATCCAATAAGGCATTTCGCATCAATTGACTGATTACAGCCAACGGTCTTATTCCTAAAACAATAGCAGGGAGAATAATATTCTTTAGGGCAATAGATCGTCTTTCACCGAAATCATCAACTTCATAGAGACTTCCGGTCATGTTTAAGTTTGTCCAGTCATGCCAAAGATAACCAAACAGCCATGCAAAAATAATAGCACTAAAAAAAGATGGTACACTCATTCCTACCGTACTGATAACTTGAATAATACGATCAATCCAAGAATTATGGTTTAAAGCGCCAGCAATCCCTAAAATAATACCTAAAAATATAGCAATAGAAATTGCAGCCAACGCTAAAAAAATAGTATTTGGTATCGTCTCTGATAAAATATCCGAAACACGTTTGCCAGGACGTGCAAAAGAATATCTGAGGTAAGGTGATTTAAAGGCCACGTTAAATGAACTGCCCTTGAAAATAATTATTCCATTGTAATTATCAGTATTAAAAAAGGTATAATCCTCTTCAGTATTACTGTGAAAAGACAAAGGTGACAAATCATTAACATAAAATAAATATTGCTTCAAAATGGGTTGATCAAACCCATATTTATGCTTCATTTGAGCAAGCTGTTCACTATTTGAGTTTTGACCCAACATCATCCTCGCGGGATCTCCAGGCAGAACACTAAACAACAAGAATATAACGGTAATGACTCCAAATAGAGTTAAGAAAGCATAAGTGATTTTACGTTGTAAATACAGTAACAAATTAGTCGAAGCTTAATTGATCAAAATCGTTCCAATGCTTTTTATCTAAGATAGTTCCCTCCGCTAGTTTTAACGCAGCTGGATTTGAGCGCACTACTGTTTTTAGTGCAGTTTCATCAGCAAAATAAAATGGAATGTCTAAGCCATATTTTTCACAGATTAGTAATTGTTCTTTCTCGCCAGTTGCTGTCAAACCGATAACCATATAGCCTGATTTCTCAGCACGCTCAATAAGTTCTGGCAATATTAACATTCCTTTTGATTCGCTTTTCGCTAAATTATACGAAAAGATGATGAGCAATTTAGGTTCGGCCATCATGTCTTCAAAATAATTTTCGTCACCCTTTTCGATTGAAAAATCGTGAATGGGAGGCTCATAGCCTTCCTGAATGGTCTTGGTTTCAAAGCGCAAATATTCACCACCTTCAACCGCAGGGTATGATCCATTAGTTACGAAGGACTGTTCTGCGCCATCTACTTGAAAATACCAAGTGTATTCTACTATTGGTTTAGGAGCATCCTCCGGAATGATGCTCTGTTCAACAATATTTGATTGAACTTTGTAAGGTCGAAAATCTAAAATCGGTAAATGCATCAAAACATAATAAACCACACTCATAGAAGCAATCATGCTGGTCAAAACTACAATTGAATTGGTCACACCGCTAAAGTAAGGTGCAATCAATCGTTGTTTGATAAAAAGCCAAACAATTAAAATTAAAAGAATCACATCTTTCGTAAAAGACTCCCAAGGGGTAAGTTTTATGGCATCACCAAAACAACCGCAATCTGTTACTTTATTGAAATAGGCCGAATAAAAGGTTAGGAAAGTGAAAAATACAATCATACCCAACAAATTGAACATGGTAAATTTTACTTGATATCCAAGTAATAAAAATACGCCAAGAAGCACCTCAAATACAACGACAAATACTGCGATGACCAAGGCATAAGGCTCTAGAATTGGCAAATCTAATACCGTTTGACCAAAGTACTCTTCCAGCTTAAAAGCAAAACCCACAGGGTCATTGAGTTTAATTAATCCTGAAAAAATAAACAAAGTTCCAACGGCAATTCGGATGACATGAGTTAAGGTTTTCATAACTTAGAATTTAAATGGATGAGTGCAAAAATGGCATAATTTATCATGTCTTGATAATTGGCATCGATCCCCTCGCTAACGGTGGTTTTACCTTGATTATTCTCAATTTGCTTTACTCGAAGGAGTTTTTGAATGATTAAATCAGTTAATGAACTTACGCGCATGTCACGCCATGCCTCGCCATAATCATGATTTTTATCTTGCATTAATTGACGGGTTTCGGACAATTTCAAAGTATAAAGCTCTAATGCTTTTTCAGGTTCCAAATCCGGTTGTGCAACGATACCTAAATCAATTTGAATTAAGGCCATTACACAATAATTTACAATACCGATAAATTCACCTGCCTGACCTTCATCTATTTTTCGAACACTTTTTTGCTGTAAACTTCTAATCCTTTGAGCCTTAATAAAAATTTGGTCCGTCAACGAACTTAACCTCAGAATACGCCATGCGCAACCATAATCATTCATTTTACGTTCAAATAAATCTTGACATGTCCTGGCGACACTGTCGTATTGTTGAAGAGTGCGTTCCATGCGTAGCGCTATTTTGTGTAAATTTACATCCAAAATAAACACATACAAGAGGTTTCTGAGGAATTTTTGACGCATTTATACACATCTCGCATGACACTAAACTGCAATGGCCAACTCATAAAGATCAATACACCTATCGTCATGGGTATTTTGAATATGACACCTGATTCATTTTATGATGGTGGCAAACTTTCTACTTCGGATGTCGTGCTTCAGCAGGCCGAAAAAATGTTAAAGGATGGCGCTACATTTCTTGACGTGGGAGGCTATAGCACCCGACCTAATGCTAAGAATATTTCTGTAGATGAAGAATTAAAACGCGTGATTCCAGTAATTGAATTATTATCCAAACAATTTCCTAAGGCATTAATTTCAATTGATACGTTTAGGTCAAAAGTTGCTAAAGAAGCTTTTTATAGCGGTGCTTGTATGGTCAATGACGTTTCTGGCGGACAAATGGATGAGCTCATGTTTAGCACCGTAGCAGAACTGAAAGTTCCCTATGTTTTGATGCACATGAGAGGTACTCCACAAACAATGATGTCCAATTGTGTTTATGACGATTTGGTACGAGACATCATCTTATATTTTTCTGAGCGTTGTGCCGCAGCCCATGCTGCAGGAATTATAGATGTGATTGTAGATCCCGGGTTTGGATTCTCCAAATCTACTCCACAAAACTTCGAACTTCTTGATAAGCTCGAACTACTTCACCATTTAGACAAACCTATCCTCGTCGGGTTATCAAGAAAATCAATGATTTATAAAACTCTTGACTCCACAGCTGATGAGGCCCTCGCTGGAACCATCTGTCTTAATACCATTGCGTTAAACAAAGGCGTTCAAATACTTCGAGTTCACGATGTCAAAGAGGCCACAGAAAGTATCGAGCTATTGAAACAATTAAAATAGGTATTGATAAAAAAATTCTATTTTTACGAAAAGTGAGAAGACATGGTATTCTGGGACACCTTCAAATTCAGCATTGTAGAAGTAATTGATCTTCTGCTTGTCGCCTTTTTACTTTACTATCTCTATAAACTCGTTAAGGGAACAGTAGCAATCAATATTTTTACTGGAATCGTTATCATATATTTGATATTCAAACTCACACAAGCCCTTCAAATGCCTCTGTTAAGCGGTATTTTAGGAGGTTTTATTAATGTAGGAATGTTTGCGTTAATTGTTGTCTTTCAACAAGAAATTCGAAAATTCTTATTGATGCTAGGGTCATCGAATTTTGGACGAAGACGGCGGTTTTTAAAGCAACTGCGTTTTCTTAAGTCCGATACTAAGAATGAGACCAATATTCATGCACTAGTAGATGCCTGCGAGCAAATGGCAACTACAAAGACTGGCGCCTTAATAGTTATTGAACGAAATAATAACTTAGATTTTTTAATCGCCCATGATCACCGTACGTCGATAACCTTGAGCTCCTCAATCATTCAAAGTATATTTTTTAAAAACAGTCCCTTACATGATGGCGCCATAATTATAGAAAAAAATAGCATCAAAGCCACACGCATTGCACTTCCCGTAACAGAGCAGGCCAATGTGCCGCAACGCTTTGGATTGAGACATCGCGCTGCCATTGGAATTACTGAAAAAACGGATGCCCTAGCGATTGTAGTATCCGAAGAACGCGGCGAACTATCATACGCCAGAGATGGCGCTTTTATTTCGTTCAACGATAAAGAAGAACTCCTAAAGTGTTTGGAAAGTGATTTAAATTAAATTACCGATGTATGCAGAAACTGTACTTCATAAAGATGTTTATAATATCCATTGTCATTTTTCAAAAGTTCATGATGAGAGCCATCTTCCACAATCTTTCCTTTTTCCATGACAATGATTCTATCGGCTTTCTGAACCGTTGCAAGTCTGTGCGCTATAACTATTGATGTTCGGTTCTTAGTCATTTTATCTGTAGCAATCTGAATCAGCTGCTCGGCATGCATATCAACTGACGAGGTTGCCTCGTCAAGAATAAGGATGCTTGGATTTGTGACGTAAGCCCTTAAAAAGGATAACAATTGCTTTTGACCAGAAGACAACATGGCGCCCCGTTCCTTTACGTTAAAATCGTAACCACCAGGGAGGCTTTCAATAAATTCATCAATACCTATTTCACGTGCGGCCGCCTGAACTTGAGTCAATGAAATTTCAGGATTCCGCAAGGTGATATTATTCAAAATAGTGTCAGCAAACAAAAACACATCTTGTAAAACGATGGCTATTTGACCTCTCAATGAAGTTAAGGTGAAAGATTTAATGTTCTTTCCATCAATGCTAATTTCACCCGAATCAATATCATAAAAACGATTGAGCAAATTGATCACTGTGGACTTGCCAGCACCTGTAGCACCAACGATGGCGATAGTTTCTCCGGCTTTGATACTCAGATCGAGACCATTAACAACAGGTTCATCTTGTAAATAAGAAAAATGGACATTTTGAAATTGTATAACACCTTCGAAATGAGGCGCAATGGCCTCACCTGAGCGGTCGATTCTTGAATCTGTGTCTAACACCTTGAACACCCTAGAAGAGGCGACCATACCCATTTGAAGGGTGTTGAATTTATTCGCAATTTGATTTAAAGGCCTAAACATCATTGGAATCATCATGACAAAAGCAGTAACTTCTCCTAGAGTCACGGTACTTTGATCAATCATGTTCAATCCACCAAACCACACCACTAAACCTAATGTAACTGATGAGATAATTTCCGCAATTGGGAAAAAAATAGAATTGTACCAAACTGTCTTTAACCAGCCCTTTTTATGACGCTCATTTATCGATTTGAAGTTCTCTAATTCGATAGATTCGCGAGTAAAAAGCTGTAAGGTTTTCATTCCAGTAACACGTTCTTGAACAAAGGAATTTAAATTGGCAACCTCTGTTCTAACTTCATCGAAGGCCTTTTTCATGTATTTCTGAAAGACTTTTGTCGCATAAACAATTATTGGCAGCGTGCAAAAAACGATCAAACTCAGCTTCCAATTCATATAGCACATCACGCCACCAACAACAAGCATCTTGAGCACATCACTAATAATCATAAATAATCCCTCGCTAAAGATATCAGCGATACGCTCCATATCAGTAACCGCTCTAGTGATCAAGACGCCAACTGACGATTTATCGAAATATGACATTTTAAAATTGAGCATGTGCTTGTATAATTTGACTCGAATGTCCTTTACTACAGATTGACCCAGCCAATTGGCCCAATAAATGAATAAGAGGTTTGTACTTACTTCCAAGACCAAAATGACAAAAAGCAACATAATCATGGTTAGAAAACCCTCTGAAACTTTAGTTTCAATAAACCCATCAACAATAATTTGTGTCAGATATGGTTTGGCTGCACCAAAAACAGACAATGCAAAAACAGCTAAAAAACTGCACACAAACACAAGTTTATAGGGTCTTATATATTGCATTAATCTTTTATAAAGATTAAAATCAAAGGACTTGGGTTTGTTCTCAGACATTATAGGTAGATGTTTTTAGGATATGTGATGCCTGCGAGGTATAAACCATGCGCAGGAACTGAAGCGCCAGCCTCAGATCTATTTTTAGAGGCCAATATTTTAATAAAATCATCAACATTGAGTTTCCCTGTACCAATATCTAATAGGGTTCCTACAATGGCTCGAACCATATTTCTCAAAAACCTATCAGCGGTGATCACAAAAACAAGTTGATCTTTTTCAAAATACCATTCTGCTTTAACGATCTTACAATTATAGGTTTTTACATCAGTATTTGACCTCGAAAAACACTTAAAATTTTGATGACATAGCAATAATCGTGCTGCCTGATTCATTAAGCGAATGTCTAACGGATGCTTATATTCATAGGCCCAACCCTCTAAAAAAGGATTTTTTTGTTGGGTAATTTTGTATAAATAAGTTCGCGCCGTTGCGTCAAATCGCGCATGAGCGTTTTCAACAACTTGAACGATCTTCTGGATGGCAATAGATTTGGGTAAAAATCCATTCAATCGATGTGTTAGATCCTCAAGATTTAAATCAGTAGAATGATCAAAATGAGCTGTCATAAACGAGGCGTGAACCCCTGCATCAGTGCGACCTGCTCCTACAATATCTGTTGGTTCACCTAACAATAATGAAAGCGTATTCTCAATAGTTGCCTCGACTGATTCTGCATTGGCTTGTATTTGCCAACCATGAAAATGCGTCCCATTGTATGCTAATTCTATGAAATACTTCAAGGAAAAATGATATTTTTGAATCGCAAAGATAGCTAGTTTTAAGCTTGTATCCGACAGCAAGATTCAGATGAAAAAGATTCTTTTACTTTCCGACACCCATGGCTATATTGATGAGCGTATCGTAAATCATTCAAAATGGGCTGATGAAGTATGGCATGCAGGTGATATTGGAGACAGCAAAGTAACAGACACCATCGCTGCATTGAAACCACTTCGTGCGGTTTATGGCAATATTGATGGTAGCGTATTAAGGTCTCAATTTTCTGAAAATCAATTTTTTAACTGTGAAGGCATTAATGTTTGGATGACTCATATTGGAGGATATCCTGGGAGATATCCCGCAAAAATTAGGACGGTAATTGAGTCCAAAAGGCCACAACTATTTATTTGTGGTCATTCACATATTTTAAAAGTCATATCAGATAAAAAGTACAACTTACTACACATGAATCCTGGTGCTGCGGGTAAGCACGGATTTCACAAAGTGTGTACTATGCTTCGTTTTGAGGTCCATGAAGGAATAATCAATTCGTTAGAGGTCATTGAATACGATCGACATGAATATCAAAAATAAATTCTCTTCATGTTTTTTTTGATCAATTGATATAAGTTCAAAAAAAGATTGTATTATTGCCCTATCGATTCACACTTCAATCGATTCAATTACCACTTATTTCTGAGTAAACAATTTATTTATCCACTGACTCTTATTAACTAATCACAAAACATGTTTGAAATTACAGACTTAAAGGAGAAAAAACTTCAAGATCTTCAAGATATAGCCAAAGAGCTGAATATTTCTAAATATCGATCTCTAAAAAAATTAGATCTCGTTTACAAAATTTTAGATCATCAAGCTGCAAACCCAGTTAAAACAGAAACGCCTCAGGCGAGCGAGGTTTCAGATAACAAAGCGGTTTCAAAAGAACGTCCAGCACCAAAACCAAGACCTCAAAAGGAAAAATATACTCCAAATCCACGGACGGTAGCGACAAAGGAAGAATCAAAAGGAGTACCTACGGAATCTTCAAATGAAAACAAGCCACAAAATCAGGAAGCTCCAAAGCGTCCTAGACCAGTCGATCGAGGCCAAAATGGAGACCGGCAAAAATCAAATCAAAAGCCAAACCAAAACAACAGAAACAACCAACAGAAACAAGATCCTAACAAGTCCGTTCCTGATGGTAACAAAGACAATCGGAACCGCTATAAGGAACCTGATTTCGAATTTGATGCCATTATTGAAAGTGAAGGTGTATTAGACATTATGACTGATGGCTACGGTTTTTTAAGATCTTCGGACTACAATTACTTGGCTTCACCCGACGATATTTATGTTTCTCAATCTCAGATCAGACTTTTTGGGTTAAAAACGGGTGATACTGTTCTTGGACACGTAAGACCACCAAAAGAAGGTGAGAAATATTTTCCATTAATTAAGGTGTCTAAAATTAACGGTTTGGGACCTGAGGTTGTGCGCGATCGTGTATCTTTCGAGCATCTAACACCTTTATTCCCAAAAGAGAAATTCAATTTAGCAGATAAGCAAAGTACCATATCGACTAGAATTATGGATTTGTTTTCGCCAATTGGCAAAGGACAGCGAGGTATGATTGTGTCTCAGCCAAAGACTGGTAAAACTATGTTACTTAAAGATGTAGCTAACGCTATTGCTGCAAATCATCCTGAGGTATATCAAATAGTTTTACTGATCGATGAGCGTCCAGAGGAAGTGACAGATATGCAAAGAAATGTGCGTGGTGAAGTTATAGCCTCTACCTTTGATAAAGAAGCTCACGAGCATGTGAAAATCGCTAATATCGTTTTAGAAAAAGCAAAGCGATTAGTAGAATGTGGCCACGATGTTGTTATTCTTCTTGATTCAATCACAAGATTGGCTAGAGCATACAATACTGTTCAACCAGCATCAGGTAAAATCTTAAGTGGTGGTGTTGACGCCAATGCACTCCACAAGCCAAAACGATTTTTTGGTGCAGCGAGAAACATCGAAAATGGCGGATCATTATCAATTATCGCTACAGCCTTAACTGAAACTGGCTCTAAAATGGATGAAGTGATTTTTGAAGAATTCAAAGGAACTGGAAATATGGAGCTCCAACTTGATCGGCGTATCTCAAATCGACGTATTTTCCCAGCCATAGACTTGGTTTCATCGAGTACCAGGCGTGATGATTTGTTATTAGATGAAAAAACCATTCAACGAATGTGGATCATGAGAAAGTACTTAGCAGACATGAATCCTGTCGAGGCAATGGAATTTATTAACGAGCGATTTAAACAAACTCGCAATAATGAGGAATTCCTAATTTCGATGAACGGTTAAGTCACAATCAAAAATATAATGCACAAAAAAAGCGCTTTCAATTGAAAGCGCTTTTTAATTTTATACTATAAAAGGTTATTACAACGCAGCAATGTGTTTCGTCAATCCCGATTTAAGATTAGCCGCTTTATTATTATGTATAATATTTTTCTTCGCCAAACGATCAATTAGTGAAACAACAGAAGGCAACATTGCTTGTGCTTCTTTCTTATCTTCAAGCTCGCGCAATTTCTTAATTGCATTTCTTGTTGTTTTATGTTTGTAACGATTAAGCACACGTTTCTTTTCGGTGCTTCTGATACGTTTTAACGCTGATTTATGATTTGCCATAATATTTTATTTTTTACTGTAGCCCGTAGGGGAATCGAACCCCTCTTACCAGGATGAAAACCTGGCGTCCTAGCCGATAGACGAACGGGCCATTAATATCATTATTTCAAAACCTCAAAGAAGTTTTATTGAGAACGCGGTGGCAAAAATACAACTATTTTTATATGATGCAATAGTTGATTGATATTTTTAAAAAATAGATTAGTATGCCTTAGCGAATAATACCCGTTGCGCTGATGGTTTTCCAGAAAAAACACATTTACCCAGTTCTTGAGGGTTATTTAAAGGAATACAGCGAATCGTAGCCTTAGTAAGTGCTTTTATTTTAGCCTCAGTCTCTACTGTACCGTCCCAATGTGCCGAAATAAATCCAGTTTTTTGTTCTAAAGTCTTCTTAAAATCTTCAAAAGTATCGACCTCTGTGGTATGATTTGCTCTAAAATCTACAGCCCTCTTGAACAAGTTGTCCTGAATTGCAACTAAATTTTGAGCAATAACTTCTACAATGCCTTCCAATTGAAAAGAGAATTTTTCTAAAGTATCTCGTCTTGCCATTTCAATAGTCCCATTTTCAAGGTCCTTAGGCCCAATAGCCAATCTCAACGGTACACCTTGTAGCTCATACTGCGCAAATTTTGCACCGGGACGCATGGTATCTCTGTTGTCATATTTTACCGAAATGCCAGCTAGTCGTAAATCATTAACCAGCCTGTTAACAACAAAGTCAATATCATCGAGCTGTGCCTGTCCTTTATATATGGGAACGATAACCACCTGAATTGGCGCCAACTTTGGCGGCAAAACTAAACCTTGATCATCACTATGTGTCATTACTAAGGCACCCATCAAGCGTGTTGACACACCCCATGATGTGGCCCATACAAACTCTTGTTGCCCTTCCTTATTTGTGAATTTTACATCAAAAGCTTTTGCGAAATTTTGACCTAAAAAATGTGACGTTCCTGCTTGAAGGGCTTTACCATCTTGCATGAGTGCTTCAATGCAATAGGTTTCTTCTGCTCCAGCAAATCGTTCACTATCTGTTTTTAAACCTTTAATTACAGGGATGGCCATGAAATTTTCTGCAAATTCAGAATAAACATTTGTCATCTGAATGGTCTCATCAATTGCTTCTTGTTTCGTCTCATGTGCTGTATGACCTTCTTGCCAGAGAAATTCAGCAGTACGTAAAAAAAGTCGTGTCCGCATTTCCCATCTCACAACGTTTGCCCATTGATTGACTAAAATTGGTAAATCACGATATGATTGAATCCACCCTTTATAGGTACTCCAAATTATGGCCTCGCTTGTAGGTCTTACTATAAGTTCCTCCTCGAGTTTAGCCTCAGGGTCAACACGAAGTTTTCCAGGTTTATCTGGATCATTTTGAAGGCGATAATGAGTAACAACCGCACATTCCTTGGCGAATCCTTCAGCATTTTTTTCTTCAGCTTCAAAAAGACTCTTTGGTACAAATAATGGGAAATAAGCATTCTGATGCCCCGTAGCTTTAAACATGCTGTCGAGTTGTGCTTGCATCTTTTCCCAAATAGCGTACCCATAAGGTTTTATGACCATGCAGCCTCGAACAGCAGAGTTCTCGGCAAGATCAGCTTGAACGACCAATTCGTTATACCATTTTGAATAATCTTCTGATCTTGGGGTTAGTTTTTTTCCCATATTTTTTTTTTGGCACAAATGTTGTAAAACCCTAATTGGATAGTAAGCAAAACTAACTATTTTTGGAATGTTCAACAATTAAAATTGAAACTATGCGACTTCTTAACTCACTACGGAAACTACAATTATTAGTTTTAGGCATTTTTATCAGTACGGCCATGAGCTGTAGTTCTTTTCAATATGCTGGAAATATTCATGACGACATCTATAATGATGATGTTGAAGTTGTTTATGCTGAGCAAAAAACCGGTGAACATCTTCAGGAAGAAGTAAGTTACGACAACTCGAGCGATTATTACAGAAATCTACTTAAAGACAAGGCATCTCAATACGGCTCTGAAAATGATATCATTACCGATGTGAATGATTACTCCAGCTCTTATTATGATGAGGATGAAGAAAGTGATGATGCTTATAGTGGTTGGGGTCAAGAGAGCGATCAAGTTAATGTAAACATTTACACAAATTCTTACTACGGATACAGTCCATTTTGGAGACCGCGTTTTTACCGTCCTTGGAATTGGACATTTGGTTATAATAGTTGGAATTTTGGATATGATTATTGGGGTCCTGGGTTTTACCCACCAATTTCTCCTTGGTATCAACCTTATTACTATGGTGGCTTTTATCCAAACTATTACGGACATCCGTTCTATGGTTATCCCTATTATGGGTCAAATTTTAACAACGGTTTTTACGGAAGTGGTCGGGATATAGTCTTTACAAATGGACATCGAGGTGGTCGTGGTGTGAGTAATAGTGGGCTTTTGAGTGCTTCTAGTAGAGAAAGTTTTAATCGCACCATGAGCCGTGCTACAAGAGGCTCACGATCATCTTCAAACTCAAGACCAGCGAGCAGCTCCATAAATAATAGTCAGCGACCAAGAAATGGCGTTAGTCGAAACGGCGTTAGTTCACGTCCATCTGCAACATCAAGACCTAATAATGCATCAAGACCTAGCACTACGAGACCAAGTAGCTCTTCAAGACCAACCACGGTAAGACCAAATAACTCTTCCCGACCAGTGAGCAGTCCGAGAGTAAACAGATCATCAAGAAGACGAGGTGACAACAACAACCAAGTTAACTCGAACAACACTAACACAAGACCGTCTTCAAATACCATATCCACGAACACTGTGCGTAGAAATTCTTCATCAAGTTTTTCAAGGGGCAGTAGTTCTGGATCTTCGAGAGGAAGTTCTGGCGGACGACTCGGTAATAACTGATCATACAATTCATTCATCACTAAATAAAACTCTATGAAAAGAATATACTTATTTATAGTGCTCCAATCATTTGTGTTCGGATTAGCAGCTCAAGATATCACTGATGCCGTAAGATATGGCAATGTCAATATTCATGGTTCAGCGCGCTTCCATGCCCTTGGTGGAGCTTTTGGAGCTTTAGGAGGTGATCTGTCCGCAGTGAGTGCCAATCCTGCAGGTTCTGCGATATTCTCGAAAAGTTATTTTTCGGCTACGTTAGGCGTTAAGAGTTTTGAGAATAATACCGATTATTTTGGCAGGAGCACAACAAACAGTGATGGAAATATTGGATTTGACCAATTGGGTGCAGCGTTCGTATTTAACAATACAAATGACAATTCAAAGGTCAAAAAAATAGTCTTGAGCCTGGTATATGATCAAACTCAAAATGGCGATACGTCATTCAAAGCTAATGGTGTTAGTAATCAATCAATAGATAGATATTTTTTAGCCAATGCTCAAGGATTATCCCTAAATACTATCTCAGCTTTTCCTGGTGAAAGCCTTACTCAAGCATATGGATATATAGGAGGAGACTATGGTTATCAGAATCAACAAGCCTTTCTAGGTTATGAAAGTTTTATTTTAGAACCAGATAGTATTGACGACACTAACAACTTGTATTATTCGAATATTGCTCCGGGTTCTTTTGACCAGTCCTATAACTATGTCACTTCAGGAATTTCAGGGAAATTAGGCATCAATTTAGCGATGCAGTATGACGAGAAACTCTATTTAGGATTAAACCTAAATGCCCATTCTATCGAGCAAAAGAAATCAACCTATTTGCAGGAAGAGAACGATAACCCAGGATCGTTAATTAATACTGTTGAGTTCTTAAATGATTTATCGGTTACGGGGAGTGGATTTTCATTTCAATTTGGAGGCATCTACAAAATCAATCCATCTTTTAGACTAGGTTTAACCTATGACTCGCCAACGTGGTTCACCATTTCTGAAGAAAGCACGCAGGCGGTTTTCACAAGAAGCACTGACGGTATTGTTTTCGACGACGGTAGCACCGATTATTCGTTCTCAGTTAATCCTAATTCGGTAAATATATTCCCTGAATATCGTCTTGAAACACCATCTAAAATAACTGGTAGCGCAGCCTTCATTTTAGGGAATTTAGGACTTATAAGTTTTGAATATTCTAGAAAAAACTTTGCCAACACAAAATTCCGTCCAACAAATGATATATACTTTTCAGAACAAAATGACATCATCAGTAACGCACTTGTAAATGCCCAAACATATCGTCTGGGTGGTGAGTTTAGGTTCAGTCAACTCAGTTTTAGAGGAGGTTATTCGATAGTTGAATCTCCTTATAAAAACAAATCCATTATGGAAAATACTTCTACCGTATCACTTGGGATTGGTTATAGTTTTGGAAATACACGAATTGACTTATCTTATTCAACTCTTCAACAAAATAGAACAAATCAACTCTATCAGGTGGGAACTGGAGATTTGGCTCCATTATCACGTACTCAAAGTGACTTTTCAAATATCTTTTTAACCGTTGGATTTAGTTTATAAAAAAAGGCCTGATTAACAGGCCTTTTTTACTATTTATCTTTTCAAGGTAAAGTGTGCTTTATGTTGTTTAATTTTATTGGTGCTCAGATCCAGGTAATGAACCGTAAACCAGTAATCACTCGATGGCATCAACGCACCATTATAAGTTCCAT
>Ga0115570_10000395_pt1 | contig 35691 bp, 27 predicted proteins | sample COGITO_mtgs_1205_3_FD_87294 | JGI IMG/M metagenome (GOLD analysis project Ga0115570, IMG submission 87294) | Pelagic marine microbial communities from North Sea - COGITO_mtgs_120524 | ecosystem: Environmental > Aquatic > Marine > Epipelagic | place: Germany:Helgoland, sampling site Kabeltonne... | reverse complement strand
TGAGTAGTCTTTTGGATTCAGCTGCCTCTGGTGGTTTCACAACGGTCATTACACTGCCCAATAGTTTACCCAAAATCATAGATAAATCAGGGATTTCTTATCTTAAAAATGCATCCAAAAATCATTTAGTGAATTTGAAACCTACTGGATTCATTGAAGATCCAGATAGTAAAAATAATTTGACAGAAATGTACGATATGTTCCAAACTGGAGCGGTAGCTTTTACCAATGGTGATGAAGAAATTTCGAATGGTTTGCTCCGAAAAGCGTTATTATACACTAAGCCACTGGATGCATTTATTATCTCTCATCCTTCTGACAAATCACTCGAACACGGTGGTATGGTTCATGAGAGCAGTACCTTAGTCACTACAGGACTCAAAATGGCTCCATCTATATCAGAGTATGTGAGTTTAAGTCAACAACTAGCTGTTGCCGAGTATTGTAATGCCCCAATTCATTTTAGTTGTATTTCTACAACAGAATCGGTTTCGTTAATCAGAGAAGCAAAAAAAAGAGGGCTTAAAGTAACCTGTGATGTATCTATCTTTAATTTATGTTTCACCGATGAACGGGTATTGTCGTTTGACGAAAATTTCAAAGTATACCCCCCATTAAGGTCAGAATCGGATCAAAAAGCTTTAATCGATGGGATTCTAGATGGGACGATTGATGCTATCTCAAGCAATCATTCTTCTCAAAATCTTGAAAGCAAGGTGGTAGAGTTCGATTATGCAGCTTATGGAGTGCTATCACAACCTTTCATGGTTGCATGGTATGAAAAATATTTAGCCAAAGCGATATCCATAGATTGTTTTGTAAATAAACTAACTAGTGGTCCATCTTCTATTATTAATCATCAAGAAGCAAAGATTGAAGAAGGTTCAACGGCCAATCTAACGGTTCTAGATTCTCAAAAGAAATGGATTTTTAATGAAGAAACCAATTATTCAAAATCAAACAATACCCATGAATTGGAAGCAGAACAAAAAGGAGCAGTGGTAGCCGTATTTAACAATAACTGCGTTAATTTGTATTAGACGAATGATAGATTTATACAAACCATCCATTGATCAAGGGTTACGCATGGGCGTAATCTCGATACTCATCTTTCTGGGGATATACGCCTATGACCCAATGTTTTTTGCAAAACCTATGGGAGTTTTGACCCTTTTGACCGTTAACTTTTTGGCACTTCCCATTGTTTTTATGATTTTAGGAGCTAGAAATTCAAAAGATAAATTTTCACCATACACATTTGGAAATGCATTCAATGCCGCTTTTTTTACAGGCATTGTATCAGCTATCATTGTATTGGTTTTTAATATCTTTTTTTTATCGTTTATCGATGTGACTTGGGAACAAGAAATTTTTGAAGAATCGATTCGAAGTACAGAAACTTTTTTAAGCGACATGGGAACACCACAAGAAGAAATAGATAAAGCGATAGATCAAGCGAATGTCGCATACGCCAATCAACCCAAAGGTATTTTAGGAGCAATAACCAATACGGGGAAAGGTCTGCTTTGGTATGCTATACTAGCACTCATTATCGGAGGGGTGCAAAAAGATAAAAAAAAGGAGGAAGAAATCGTTTAAATTGAATATCTCTGTCATCATACCATTACTCAACGAAGCGGAATCTCTTTCAGAGCTTCATGCTTTGATCAAACGTGTTTTAGATCAAGCCAAGTTATCGTATGAAATTATATTCATAGATGATGGTTCTACGGATGATTCATGGGTAATTATTGAAAAATTAAAAACTACTCATCCAGAAGTTAAAGGGATACGTTTTAGAAGAAATTATGGTAAGTCTGCAGCTCTCAATGAGGGTTTTGCTTTAGCTCAAGGAGATTCAGTATTTACAATGGATGCCGATTTACAAGACAGTCCGGATGAGCTCCCAGCAATGCATGCCCAATTATGGAAAGATAACTATGATCTAATTAGCGGATGGAAAAAGAAGCGATACGATCCCATCACCAAAACATTACCTACAAAATTATATAATTGGGCTACTCGAAGGATGAGTGGTATCTATTTGCATGATTTTAATTGTGGGCTCAAGGTATACCGCAATGAGGTTGTCAAAAATATAGAAGTATATGGCGAAATGCATCGGTACATACCTGTGATGGCTCATCGTGCTGGATTTAAACGTATTGGGGAAAAAGTAGTTATTCATCAATCCCGAAAGTATGGAGAGACTAAATTTGGGCTTAGTCGTTTTATCAGAGGACCATTGGATTTATTAAGTATCATCTTTGTTTCAAAGTTCGGGAAACGTCCCATGCACTTTTTTGGATTAGGTGGTGCTCTTGCTTTTTTGATTGGTTTTTTCTTAACAGCCTATGTGTTGATGGATAAATTGATTGCTCTTCAATCAGGTGTTCGTCAATCGTTGGTTACAGACAACCCTTTATTCTATCTGGCATTGGTCATGCTCATCATTGGAACACAATTATTTATGGGTGGATTTTTAGCCGAAATGCTCAGTAGAAATGCACCCAATAGAAATAAATACGAGATTTCTGAACGATTAGGCTTTGAGTAAACGAGTCATTATAATTGGTCCTGCATACCCTTTGCGTGGAGGATTAGCTACCTACAATGAGCTATTAGCAAAGAAACTGCAAGAAGATGGGCATCAAGTTAAAATCATCACTTTTAGTTTACAATATCCCCATTTTTTATTCCCAGGCAAAACACAATATTCGGATGGGTTACCCCCAGAAAATACCGATATAGAAATCAGTTTAAATGCTATAAATCCAATCAACTGGATACTACTTGGAAGAAAAATTAAAAAGGAAAAGCCTGATGTTGTTATTTTTCGATATTGGATGCCGTTCATGGCACCATGTTTAGGTACATTAGGACGAATTATTCGTCAAAATAAACATACCAAAGTGGTAGCGATTACCGATAATATTATACCCCATGAATCACACGTTGGGGACCGATTATTGACCTCCTATTTTATTCAATCCTGTGACGCTTTTGTTACCATGAGTAAATCGGTATTGGATGATTTTAAACTTTTTAATCAAACCAAACCAATACTCTTCAATCCGCACCCCATGTATGAAAATTATGGGGATGCCTTGACTAAAAAAGAAGCCAAACAAAAGTTAGGCTTGGATGAGAATACCTCTTATGTCTTATTTTTTGGTTTCATTAGAAAATATAAAGGGTTAGATACCCTTCTTAAAGTATTTGCAGATCAACGTATAAAAGATCGAGGAATCAAATTAATTATCGCCGGGGAGTATTACGAGAATCCATCTACCTATGAAAAAATCATTTGTGATTTGGGTATAGAGGATAGTATAGTTCGAGCAAATCATTATATAAAAGACACCTCAGTTAGTCTTTATTTTAATTCGGTAGACATAGTGGCTCAAACGTATAAAACAGCTACACAAAGTGGGGTTACTCAAATCGCGTACTATTACCATACCCCCATGCTAGTTTCTGATGTGGGTGGATTGGCAGAACTAGTGCCACACCAAAAGGTGGGTTATGTTACTTCACAAGAACCACGAGCTATCGCAGATTGTCTGATTGATTTTTATGAAAATAATCGGGAAGATACTTTTGTAAAAAATATTAAAACAGAACGACTGCAATTCACTTGGGATAGGATGATTAAGACTATTTTTAGTACGATAGATTAATACTGACTTTCAAAAGCACCTATATCGGGAGTATTAAGTCGAGGTCTATCAAGGAAATCATCGGAAATATCGGGAGTCAATCGAACGCCAAGATCTTTTGCTGCAGATAAGGTGTCCAAATCAAAATTGTAATTATAGGCATCCTTAAATAAAGGATTTTGATTAATGATATTGTTGGAACCTGTGCTGCTATATATTGATTTATTGGTTTTAAGTAGATTGTAATCTACCACAGAGGGTGTTATCACTTTTGAATAATCGATATCCTCTCCAATTTCGGAGTCTTTGAGTATACCATCAATGATATTATTAATGAATTTAAATTGAATATCATAGGTTTCTAAAATAGAGCCAAATTCATCTCTTCTTCTATTAAGGTAAGCAAAGGTAGGCTCTTGTCTGAAAAAGTCTCTACCGCCCGTGTAGAAAGTACTATTTAAAACGGTGTAGTTCCCGCCATTGGCTCCTAAGAAAGTAAATCTACCGCAGTTTGAACTCACACTGTTTTCTACATGAATGGTGCTTCCTTTTCCGCTGATGCCATCAAATCGCATATTTCGAATCATGGTTTTTTGGATGGTTACATTGGGTTTGGATAAATCGCCAGGGACAGAATCACAATATACGCCGACGGTTCCATTTTTTATAAGCGCATGTTCTATGGTATTACTATGACTGGGATGACTAATCCAAATTCCTCCCCATTGCCCACTTTTCTCTTCCCAACTTGGCTGTAAGCGGTCTCCTTGCATCATTACCGGTTTGTCTTTACTCCCTTTAATAGCCAAGGTGCCCTCCACAAACAACCAACTTCGTGGGGCAAAATGGATATTCATCCCTGCTTCAATGTTAAGTTTCACATTTGGTTTTACGTAGCAATACCCGTAAACGACTATGGGTAATTTATCGTTAGCCCAGGTTGTATCTACCTCGATGCTATCTCTAAAGATATAGTGCGCATCCTGTCCCCATCCAATAAGCATGGTTTTGCTTTCATTTCCATTGGTATTAAATAGAATAGAATCTCTAATAATGAGGGGATTAAAATCTGGACTATTGTTGTTGGGATTGGGATGTACCTCAACAAAAATAAAAATACTATCGTTGGGGAAAAGTTCAATATCGGTAAAGGAACTCCCTGGCTCTCCGTCTACGTTCAACCGAAAATGGGATTGGTCACCACCACCTAGACGAATGGATGTTTTGATACGTTGGTCGTAGGGATTGAAGATTAAAATCTGTTTGTTAACGGACTTGGGAGTTGTGCCATTGACTTTGGTAAATACCGTATCAAACCAAAGGGTGTCTCGATTGATTATTATTTGGCTACCTGAATCGGTATTGAATGTATCTTTTTGACATGACGAAAAAAAGGCATACAATCCGAAAACAATCAAGCTGTATTTGTATAGCGAGGGCATGTGTCGATGTAAACGCGTGTACAAAGGAAATATTTTATTCGAGGCAGACCAATAAAATACGGTGATTATCTAAAACTGTCTACAACAATTGTATTATCTTCATTATAGCATTCATGTGTAAACATTTCTCATTTTTTATGGTTATTAAAAAAAACACATTGCATATTCGCACTATATAATCAGATGAAATTATCAGAAGTAAAATCCGCTTTGCGTCAGCTAAATGAAGTTCATTTTAAGTTGCCTGACGGAACAAATATACCTCAACATTTTCATGTAACAGAAGTGGGGAAAATCACTAAGCATTTTATTGATTGTGGAGGAGTGGAGAGAAAAGAAGAGGTAATTAATTTCCAACTTTGGACGGCTAACGACTATCACCATCGGTTACATCCCGACAAAATGAGGTCTATTCTCCAACTTGCAGAAAATACGTTGTGCTTAAATGATTTGGAAATTGAAGTAGAATATCAATCTGAGACTATCGGAAAATATGGGCTAATGTTCGATGGAAAAAATTTTGTACTCGTAAGTTCACTAACGGCTTGTTTAGCTCCAGATCAGTGCGGTATACCCGTTGAAAAACCGAAAGTAAAATTAGCGGATTTGAACGCTTCGGGATGTTGCCCACCCGGAGGAAATTGTTGCTAAGGGACGGATTTATCTTGGACCGACATGTCTTTAAAATGCCTGTAATGGCAATCTAATAATTTCCAATCGGATAGAATCTTTAAAAAAAAGACCCACAGTTATGTGGGTCTTTTAGCGCCCCTTATTGTACAGAGTTGCAGCCAAAACTCACTTTTTGAGGGGTTGTATTCAGGCGAATACTTTAGAAAATAGTTGTTTGAATAGATTAACTAAAGTCAGTCGTGACTGAAGTGGTAAATTGAAGAAGTACTACTCAGATTATATATTTATTAAATCCTCTATCTTAGCATTAAGTCTTAAAAAGTTTAGTTATTGCTGACAACGAACATAGCACCCTAAAGGCTATATTTAAAGGCCGTAAAAAACTAATTTAATGGCAGTTACGGCCTTTTTAATGCGGGAGTAAATATTGGTGAAACACGCATATGTTAGCACAGCCATCGAACTTGATAAGGTATTGAAGTTCTTAACATCATTAGAAGGAGTTAAATTAAAAATTGATTTAATTCTCTTAACCTATTTAGCTGTGAATATAACGCACTAAGCAGGCTTTATACTTTTTACCTATATTCGCGGACGTGAGTTCAAAGCAATCATATGTGAAAAGTGTAGCATTACTACTATGTAGTATCGTACTGTTTAGCTCGTTTGGATTTACTCTCAATATGCACCTATGTCAAGGTGAAGTTAAGGCTATTAGTTTACTTGGTGAGGCTCAGAAGTGTGTTGAGATGAAAGAAAGTGATGTTTGCAATTCTAAAAACAGTCCAGTTTCTCTCACCAAAAAGAAATGTTGTACAGAGGCTTCAATCAAAGCTGAAAGTTCAACTCAAAACATCCCCGTTATTACTAATCACGTTCAAAACCTTGTTTTAGGAATAAATCCATATGCAAAATTAGTTGCGACGATTATTCCAGAAATCAGAAGCGATATTACTCACTACAATCCTCCTCCAGATGAACAAGCTGGCAGAGTACTTCTGGTATTACACCAGACATATCTTATATAATACCATTACTTTTTTTCGTGATGCCTTCTGGCATATTTCAATTATAGCAGGCTACAATGCGTCTGTTTTTAATAAAATCAATAATAAAAAGTAATGAAATCAATAATTTATAAAGCATCAATGATGCTACTCTTAATAGGTACTCTGACTGCCTGCTCTTCAAATAGTTCAGAAATAGATAAAACGGGTAAGGAATACACTTCTGCCTATGTATGTCCTATGCACTGTGATGGAAGCGGTAGCGAGACTAGTGGTGCATGCCCGGTTTGTGGGATGGACTACGTAAAAAATGATCAACATAAACATTAAACAATCTTTAAAATGAAAAAATCAATAACACTAATTACCGTGCTCGTAATGGCACTAAATGTATCCGCACAGACGGATGTAAAACTCACTATAAATCATCTCCTTGGATCAACTCCGTTTGCCTTTAACAGTGAGGCTGAAAATGACTTAGGTGACAAAGTAAAGTTACAACGGCTAGAGTATTATATTTCTGGTATAAGTATAACCCATGATGGAGGAACTGTAACCGATGCTTCAGATGTTTATATTCTTGTTAAAGCGAATAAAATAGACACTATCGAGCTTGGTAATTTTGATATTACCAATGTTGAGTCAATAAACTTTTCAGTTGGTGTTGATCCAGGTGTAAATAATGGTGATCCAGCAGCTTGGGCTTCATTTCATCCCTTAGCACCAAAGTCACCATCGATGCATTGGGGTTGGGCTTCAGGGTACCGATTTGTTGCTATTGAGGGGAAGTCAGGAACAAATTTTGCCCAAGACTTTCAAATACATGCTTTAGGAAATAAAAACTATTTTAAACAAAGTATTCCAACTTCAGCAACTGATGTTAATGGTGCTTTAGTAGTTTCTATTAATGCAGATTATACAAAAGCTGTTTCTCAGATAGGGATGGCCAATGGTTTAATTGAGCATAGTGAAAATAAAGAAGCAGCTGTATGCTTAAGAAATTTTCAAACTAAGGTGTTTTCCTCTTTAGATGGCAGTGGCAATACCCTTTCCGCCAGGGACATAAATGTTCCCAATGCTTTTGGTATTAATCCAGTTCCAAGTAAAGGAGAGGTAAACATAGTTTTAAAAGATAATAGATTCTATCACGGCAATATGATTGTAACTGATATCACAGGAAGAAAAATTCTTAATAGTCCAGTAGGAACATCCAACACTATTTCCATAGACAAGAAAGGTTTATACTTTTTGACTATTTATGGTGATGGTGTTAAGAGCACAAAAAAACTAATCATAAACTAAAATAACTTGAGGTCTCGGTACATTATAATATTATTTTTCTCAGCTACACTCTTTATGGGTTGTACTAGGGAAGACGGTGAGGTTCTTATTCAGCAGAATTTCACTTCTAATTTACCGAGTCCTTTTTCTACAATTAGCTTTCCAGAAGACAATAGTTACAGTGAGGAACGTTGGGAGCTAGGGAAAAAGCTATTTTATGATAATGTCCTTTCTATAGACAGCACTTTAAGTTGTGCATCATGTCATAAATCAGAGCTTTCTTTTAGTGATAATGTCTCTTTAAGTAAAGGTGTAAAGGATAGAGACGGAGTAAGGAATGCACCAAGCTTAGCTAATATAGGGTATCATCCATATTTTACCAGAGAGGGCGGAGTTCCTACTTTAGAACAACAAGTATTAGTGCCTTTACAAGAGCATAATGAATTTGATTTCAATATTGTCCTGGCTGGTGAAAGAATAGCACAAGATTCAATGTATGTAGCAATGAGCCAAAAGGCATACAATAGAATGCCAGACTACTATGTTATAACTCGAGCCTTAGCCAACTTTGAACGCAGTTTAATTAGCGATAATAGCTATTTTGATCAGTATCATTTTGATGCACAAACTGATGCATTATCAAATTCACAAAAGCGGGGGATGGCACTTTTTTACAGTGAAAAAACCAATTGCTACAAGTGCCATGTTGGTCCTAATTTTACAGATTATAGTTTTGAGAATAATGGCCTTTATAAAGACTATAGTGACGAAGGTAGAAGACGTTTAACTGAAGAGGAAACCGACGATGGCAGGTTTAAAGTAGCAAGTTTGAGAAATGTAGAAGTTACGGGGCCATATATGCACGATGGCTCATTAAGAACACTTGCTGAGGTAATAGAACATTATAACTCAGGAGGTAAAAATCACGAGAATAAAAGTGAACTAATCCAGCCACTAAATTTAACACAACAAGAAAAGGATGAGCTGTTGGCTTTCCTTTTATCATTAACCGATAATGAGTTTTTAACAAACAATCAATTTAAAGAGTAAAATGAAATTAAAATCAATAATACTAATCGTATTAGCAGCTTCCATTTTCGTGGTAAGTTGTAAAGACGATGACAATGAACCACAAGGGATAGTTCAAGATACTACACCTTATGAAATGAGTATTGGAGGATTTCCAATACCCAATATAGCTTCAGATAACGAACTTACAGTTCAAGGCGTAAAACTTGGGCGTATGCTATTCTATGAGAAGATGCTTTCTGCAGATGGAACACAGGCTTGTGCTAGTTGCCATTTACAAGAGTTCGCATTCACAGATTCAGCACAGTTTTCAATAGGAGTAAGAGGTGAGAAAGGTGGAAGACATGCAATGTCTGTATTTAACATGGCATGGAATGACAATGAATTTTTCTGGGATGGGAGAGCTCATTTGCTACGAGACCAAGCATTATTGCCGATTCAAGATGAATTAGAAATGGATGAAACTTTGGAAAACGTTGTTGCTAAATTATCTGCTAGCCAAATGTACAAGGACCAATTCATTAGAGTATTTGGTACAGATGAGGTAACAAGTGAGAAGGTATCACTGGCATTAGAGCAGTTTATGAACTCTATAACATCTACAAACTCAAAATATGATGATTTTCTATCAGACTCTACAGTTTTTAGTGAGAGCGAAAAAAGGGGATTCAAACTATTTAACACGGAGTATAATCAATTTTTTCCAGAACAAAGTGGAGCAGATTGCCAGCATTGTCATAGCGGTTTAAACTTTGAAAATGATCAATATATGAACAATGGATTAGATGCAACTTTTGCAGATGACGGCAGGGGGAAGGCAACTGAAGATCCAGCAGATAATGGTAAGTTCAAGGTAACTAGTCTCAGAAACATAGCACTGACCGCACCATACATGCACGATGGTAGATTTAGTACTTTAGAAGAAGTGGTTGAACATTATAACTCACAATTACAAGCGTCCTCAACATTGGATCCAGCTTTGGAACAGACTCGCGAAACTGGTCTTTTTTTAACTGAACAAGATAAGAAAGACTTAGTGGCTTTCTTAAAGACCTTAACTGATAAGGATTTGACCACAAATTCAGAATATTCAACACCTTTTTAAAAATAAAAAAACAATGAAAAAAGTAAATTTAATAATTGCAACGACCCTCGTACTCTTAGTAGGTTTTTCTTCCTGTAAAGATGATGAGGTAACACCAAGCGAAGTAGTTCGTAAAAATGATATTCCCGAGTTTTACTTAGAAGCCAATGAAGGAGATTGGGGTATCAATCAACCCAACATATTAAAAATATCTTCCAATGCTTCTAGGATATTGAAACCTACAGATTTAGATTTTAATCCAACAAGAAAAGGAGAACTATGGATCACAAATGAAGGAACTGATAATACTGGAGGTACAACTGTACGAATACCTGACATTACAGCTGAAGATTATGAGTATGACTACCGTAAGGATGGCAACTCTTGGCATTTCATGGCATTCCCCACAGCATTAGCGTTTAGTGAAAATGGAGACTGGGCGACTTCTTCGGGTATACTAGATGCCAACAGACAAGGTGGTTCTTTTACAGGCCCTGCGTTATGGTCTGGAGATTTAGATATATATGCTAAACCTAGTGGTGGAAATGGCAGTCATCTAGATATGTTACATGGTAGTCCATATTCAATGGGAATTGCATCCGAAAATGACAATGCTTATTGGGTTTTTGAGGGGTATAATAAACATATCTGTAGATATGATTTTGGTGGCGACCATGGTCCTGGTAATGCAGATCATGATGATGGAGTAATTCAGCGATTCACCAATATATCTGTCAAGAAGAACGGTACTGTTCCAAGTCATATGGTAATGAATGATGACCGCACAATTTTATATGCTATAGACGGTGGTAACAAGAGAGTTCTAGAAATAGATGTGAATTCAGCTAATAGATTAAGATCTCTTGGTTTAATCAATGAGCAATTGGCCGATCATTCTGAGTGGAATGCTGACTTTGAGGTACTAGCTTCGGATGAGAACTTCAATTATTGTGGAATGGCCATTAATGGCAATAGGTTATTCGTTGGTGATTTTGACAATGGTAATGTTCGATGTATTGACTTAAATACCAAAGAAGAACTTGGTCGAATAGAAACGGGTGTAGAAGGAATGACTGGACTGGCAGTATATGATAATCAACTTTACTTCGTTTCCTACGCTACCAATTCTCTGTATAAAATAGAAGCAAAGTAAGAGTATGAGAAAGTTATTAATTCTAGTATTGTTTGGTTTGGGCAACAGCTTAAATGCTCAGAACCAAATTGTAATTCCTGATACATTATCCGGTGACCATATTCAATTAGAATTAAAAGCGGGTACTCATGAATTTTATTCAGGTATCCAGACAAATACAATGGGAGCTAATGGTAATATTTTGGCTCCCACTTTAATTCTAAATAAAGGCGATAAAATAGACTTTGAGGTTACTAATAGTTTGAGTGACACTACAACTATTCATTGGCATGGTTTGCATGTAGCACCAAAAAACGATGGGGGTCCACATACTATTATAAAACCAGGAGAAACTTGGAAACCAAGTTTTGAAATATTAGATAAGGCTGCTACCTATTGGTATCACCCTCACTTACATCACAAAACCGACCAACATGTGTCCAAAGGAATATCAGGATTAATAATTGTAAGAGACGAAGAAGAAGCTAAACTTGGCTTACCTAGAAGGTATGGCAAAGATGATTTCCCAATTGTTCTTCAAACAAAAGATTTTGATGCTAACAAGCAAATTCTATTTCATACAAATTCAGATGATGTAGCTATGGTAAACGCTACTATAAAAGGCACGTTAGATGCCCCAGCACAAGTGATCAGGCTCAGAGTGCTTAATGGATCATCACAACGAGCATTCAATGTGGGTTTTAGCGGCGATAAGGCATTCTACCAGATAGCCTCAGATGGCGGTTTACTAGAAAAACCTATTGAGCTAACTAGACTACTTTTATCGCCAGGGGAGCGAGCAGAGGTTTTATTGGATCTCAGTGAAATGGCAGGAGACAGCATCAAACTAATGAGTTTCGCATCGGAATTACCAAATGGTATATATGGTGCAGCTATTCCTGGGATGATGGCTCAAATGAGTATGACAGGATATAATCCTAATCCACTCAATGGAGCAAATTTCAGTATGTTGACATTAAATGTGATTGCTCCAACAAGTAATCCTGTTACTGTAATTCCCTCGAGCTTAGTTACTGTAAAGAGGTTAAATGCTTCCGATGCTAATTTGATTAGAAATCTGACCTTGAATCCAGCTTCAATGGGAATGAATCAATTGAACGGTGACTTTACAATAAGTAATACACCATTTGATATGAATACAATCAATCACACAATAAGGTTGAATGATACTGAGATATGGTCTATTCGAAACATGTCAGGGATAGCACATCCTTTTCATATTCATGATGTTCAATTTAATATTTTGGATAGAAATGGTCTTGCACCTTCTGCATCTGAGATGGGTCGAAAAGATGTAGTATTCATTAAACCTCAAGAAACAGTGAGGTTTATTGCTAAGTTCGATAATTTTTCGGATTCCATAACTCCATATATGTATCACTGCCATCTACTCACTCACGAAGATGGTGGAATGATGGGGCAGTTTGTTGTTGTAGAAAATCTTGAAGTAGCAGACATATTTATACCCAATAAGATAAAATTCACACTGTATCCGAATCCAGCTTCTGATTATCTCAATATAAACTTTAATAAAATTGTAAATCTAGAGTCGATTAGCATTTATGATGTTAGAGGAGCTAGAGTCTACTTTGAAGAGTATTTCAAACCTGCAAGAGAGTATAAATTAAATTACGATTTGTCATCGGGGTATTATCGAGTTCATGTTAATGCAGATACGGAACATTTTATAAAAAAATTACTTATAAATAACTGAAAAAAATTATATCCATATTATTAATTCTAACACTTTTCTTGTCTGAGACAGGAGTGTCATTCGCAATGCATTTTTGCGGAGATAAGCTAGTGTCTGCCCAATTAAATATGGGACAAGACAATGGTGGTTGTGATATGGATAACAGTGATTGCGAATCTACAAATAGTACGGTTAGTAAATCAAATTGTTGTGTAAACAGTGTTGTTAGCATTGAACAAACAAATAGTTATGAACTTTTCACGTTTAATTGGTTGATTATAAGAATACCTGTTTCCCGTTATCAATGGGAGCAGGTATATTCTTATGATAGTCTTGAGGACCTACAATTTGAGTTTATTGAATCTCCACCCACGTTACGCCAAAACTTAATAAGGTCTTACCTTCAAGTTTATGTAATATAGAAAGCATAGTTTTTTATCCCAATTGTCAATTCTACGGGATGTCTTTTTTTTAGTTTTTAGTTCAAAGAAATTTTATGCTTAACAGAATAATTAAATATTTTTTATATAATAAATTAGTGACGGTAATCGTCATAATGCTCTTCGTTGCTTGGGGAGTAGTTACTTCTCCATTTGGTTGGGAAGTTGGGGCTTTGCCCTCGGACCCCGTTCCCGTAGATGCTATACCTGATATTGGTGAAAACCAACAAATAGTCTTTACTAAATGGCAAGGAAGGTCACCTCAAGATATTGAGGACCAAATTACATATCCTTTAACGACTTCATTGCTTGGGATTCCCGGAGTAAAATCTATCCGTAGTTCATCAATTTTCGGAGTTTCGAGTATTTACGTAATCTTTAATGAAGATGTGGAATTTTATTGGTCTAGATCCAGAATATTAGAGAAACTTAATTCTCTTCCAACTGATCTGCTGCCTCCTGAGGTAAGCCCAGCTATAGGGCCAGATGCTACCGCACTTGGTCAAGTGTATTGGTATACTCTTGAAGGTAGAGACGAAAACAATAACCCTACTGGTGGTTGGGACCTCCATGAAATACGATCTATTCAAGACTTCTTTGTAAAATATGGACTGAATGCTGTGGACGGTGTTAGTGAAGTAGCGTCCATTGGTGGTTTTGTAAAAGAGTATCAAATAGACGTAGATCCAAATGCCCTACGAACGTATGATATACCGCTACATAAGGTAATGCTGGCGGTTAAAAATTCCAACAAGGATGTTGGTGCAAAAACCATAGAAATCAATCAAGCAGAATATCTAGTTAGAGGACTTGGGTACATTAAATCTATTGAAGACATAGAATTAGCTGTAGTGGCTGTTCATGATAATGTTCCTATTAGAATAAAGGATATCGCTGTAGTCTCAATTGGCCCAGCAACACGAAGAGGGCTACTAGATAAAGATGGTGCTGAAGTAGTGGGCGGTGTAGTAGTAGCTCGATATGGGGCTAATCCGCTAAAGGTTATAAATGGTGTAAAAGATAAAATTGGAGAGATTAAAGGTGGATTACCTTCTAAAACATTAGCTAATGGAACAGTTAGTCAATTAACTATAGTGCCCTTCTATGATAGGACTACGGTCATTAGAGAAACCCTAGGAACACTTGAAGAAGCTCTATCCCTTGAGATCTTAATTACCTTTTTGGTTGTAATCATTATGATGTTCAATATACGTGCATCATTGCTAATCTCTAGCCTGTTACCGATTGCAGTACTTATTGTATTCATAGCCATGAGATACTTTCATGTAGACGCCAATATAGTTGCATTGTCAGGTATTGCTATCGCTATTGGTACGATGGTCGATCTGGGAATAGTTCTCTCAGAGAACATTGATAAACATAGGACTTCAGCTCCCAAAGGTCAAAAATTGATAGAAACTATATACAATGGAGCAGCGGAAGTAAGTTCGGCAATTGTAACAGCTGTCTCTACAACTATAATAAGTTTTATACCTGTATTTACAATGCAAGCTGCGGAAGGAAAATTGTTTAGACCACTCGCATTTACGAAAACCTTTGCATTGTTAGCAGCTCTAGTGGTAGCGTTATTCATTTTACCTACGTTAGCTCATTGGGTGTTTGGATTTAAAATATCTAAGAATAAAAAAGGAGTAATTTTCAATGCCTTACTGATTGTCTTTGGAATTATATCTATAATCTGGATTAGCCCTTGGGCAGGAGTTACTTTAATTGCTATTAGCATAGCTTGGTTTGTTCAAGAATATGGCCCGATAAAGAATTGGTTTGCAAAAAATCTAATTATCATAGTATCGGTAATCTCGATTACTTGGCTATTAGCTGACTACTGGATGCCATTAGGTGCAGGAAAGTCTGGATTGCTCAATTTTTTATTTGTAGCTCTCATCATAGCATCCATTCTTGGTGTATTTGCTTTGCTAGAGCATTACTATTCCAATGTACTCGCTTGGTGTTTGGCTCATAAAAAGACTTTCCTATCTATACCTATGTTTATCATTCTATTGGCTTCGGTTATTTGGATGGGATTTAATACTGTTTTTGGATTTGTCTCATCTAGTTTTCAGAAAGTAAATGTCTCTATAGAAAATACAATTGTATGGTCTTCTTTATCAGAAAGCTTTCCCGGCATTGGTAAAGAGTTTATGCCATCATTAGACGAAGGTAGTTTCCTGCTAATGCCAACATCAATGCCGCATGCAGGAATAGAGAAAAATAAACGAGTGGTTCAGCAATTGGACATGATTTTGGCTAACATACCTGAAGTAGAACTAGCAGTAGGTAAAATGGGTCGTACAGAATCAGCTTTAGACCCAGCTCCAATATCCATGTATGAAAACATTATTAACTATAAATCAGAGTATGCTCTAAATGAACAAGGGCATAGGCAACGATTTAAAACGGATAATGAGGATCTCTTTGTTTTGACCAATGGAGATACTATCTCTAACGCTGATGCTATAACTCAAGGAATTACACGTGACGATTTGATTTCAGATGACAATGGACAATACTTCAGAAACTGGAGAGATCACATTCAGTCGTCGGACGATATATGGAATGAAATTATAGGGACCATTAATTTACCTGGTGTTACATCAGCTCCTAAATTACAGCCTATTGAAACAAGGCTAGTAATGCTTCAAACTGGGATGAGAGCTCCTATGGGAATTAAAGTCTTCGGTCCTGACCTTCCTACAATAGAAAAGTTTGGAATGGAGTTGGAGCAAGTTTTGAAAGAAGTTCCATCCGTGAAGACAGAAGCCGTATTTGCAGATAGAATAGTTGGTAAGCCCTATATCCACTTGAATATAAATAGAGAAGCGATATCCAGATATGGACTGAGTGTCGTTGATGTGCAGCAAACTATTGAGACCGCGATAGGCGGTATGCAAATTACTACTACCGTAGAAGGTAGAGAGCGTTTTCCTGTAAGAGTTCGTTATCCGAGAGAGTTGCGGGACGATCCTTCAAGTCTTAACAAGATAGTAGTATCAACTGCTAGTGGAGCTCATATCCCTCTAGGAGACTTAGTAGATGTGGAGTACGTGAGAGGTCCCCAGATGATTAAAAGTGAGAACACCTTTTTAGTAGGTTATGTATTGCTGGATAAGAAAGACGGCTTTGCGGAGGTAGATGTAGTAGAGGCGGCACAAAATCTTATCAATGAGAGGATAGATGAAGGTTCTATTGTAGTTCCTAAGGGAGTAAGCTATAAGTTCTCTGGAAGCTATGAGAACCAGATTAGAGCTGAGAAGAGGCTTGCTATTGTAGTACCTCTTGTTTTAGTTATTATTTTCCTTATACTCTATTTCCAATTCAAATCTATTTCTACTTCTTTGATGATATTTGGAGGGATAGCGATGGCATTTAGTGGTGCATTTCTAATGCTTTGGTTCTATAGCAAAGGATGGTTTCTCAATTTTTCAATATTTGATACTGATTTAAGGGATTTATTTCAAATAAAGACCATCAACCTAAGTGTAGCAGTTTGGGTAGGTTTTATAGCTTTATTTGGTATAGCTACAGATGATGGAGTGCTTATTGGAACTTACTTAGATCATAGTTTTAAAAAGAACAAACCCAATACTGTTGGTGAGATAAGAGCTGCTGTTTCTGAAGCAGGATTGAAACGAATAAAACCTGCAATAATGACTACAGCCACTACTATAATAGCTCTGTTACCAGTTCTTACTTCTACAGGTAGAGGAGCAGATATTATGATACCTATGGCAATACCTGCTTTTGGTGGAATGATAGTAGCCTCCATTACCTATTTCATCACTCCAGTGCTTTATAGTATGCGGGAAGAGTATAATTTAAAGAGAAATCAAAATGAAAAATAGAATTTTATTACTTTTCATTCTTGGAATGGTGGTTAGACCACTTACCACACAAGCACAACACCTAGAATCTTATCTAGTGTATGCTGCTGCGAACAATCCTGGCTTAAAAGCTAAATATGCTGATTTTGAAGCTTCAATGCAGCGAATAGAGCAAGTTAATACATTAAATAATCCTACATTTTCGTTTGGTTATTTTATTAGTCCAGTGGAAACAAGAGTCGGGCCACAACGAATGAAGTTTTCGTTAAATCAGATGTTCCCTTGGTTTGGAACACTTGATGCAAAAGAGGATATAGCGAGCAAACTAGCAGAAAGTAAATTTCAAGAGTTCCTGGCTCATAGACTAAGTTTATTTAGAGATGTAAAAGAGGCGTACTTTCCACTGATAGAGTTGAATGAACATATAAGATTGCAACAAGAGAATTTATCCCTGCTTACTTCTTATAAGGAACTAGCGACTATTCAATTTGCCAATGGTAAAGGAACAATGGTGGATGTCCTGCGAATAGATGTTCGTATAGAAGATGTAAAGAGTGAATTGCTTCTGCTGAATGAAAAAATGAATCCTTTGCAAGTTCGTTTCAATCTATTACTAAATAGGTCTTCTGATGAGGTTATTGAACTAGATTCATTGAACAATTTTGCTGGTAATAGGTCTTTTAGTGCTGATAGTATTTTTGTGAATAACCCAACAATTGCGTCGTTTGATTTAAAAATGAATGCAATAACAAAACAAGGAGAGCTAGCAAAGTTGTCAGGCTTACCTAGCATTGGGTTAGGGTTAGATTATGTTGTAGTCAGTAAGAGAAACATCTCAACTGTGGCTGACGATGGTAAGGATATTTTAATGCCTATGGCGACCATATCTTTACCAATCTTTAGATTACAGTACAAAGCCGCTGCTAGTGAGGCTAACTACCTTAAAAACGCCTTAGAGCTAAACAAAGAGCAATACCAAAACAATAGGAATAGCGAATTTGTCCAAGCGGAGTATAAATTAACCGAAGCGACCGAATTAATAAAACTTTATGAGTCAGAAATAAAGACCCAGACTAGGATATTAGACCTACTCTATACTTCCTATAGCACTTCGGGAAAAGACTTTGTAGAGTTAATTAGATCTCAACAATTGCTTATAAAGTACAAAATGAGACTTTTTACCGAGATAAAGAACTATCACGTTGCAATTTCGCAATTAGAATATCTAACTAATAAATAATGAAACATACATATCACATACATGGAATGACCTGCAATGGCTGTAGAAGCCACGTAGAAGAAGTTCTTTCTGAAGTGGAAGGTGTTTCAAAGGCAAGCGTTAATTTAGTGAATGCAGAAGCTACTTTAGAGATGGAATCACATATTTCATTAGCGACTTTTCAAAAGGCCCTTAAAACGAATAATAGCAGGTATAGCATCTTTGCTCTCGGAGATGGATATCAACCGAAAGAAATACCTAAAAAGGAACAATCTAAAAATGGTACAGGGACATTTTACTGCCCTATGCATTGTGAAGGTGATAAAACCTATAATTCGAATGTAGGGTGTCCAGTTTGTGGGATGGATCTCGTAGAGGAACAAAACTTATCTAAAAATACCTCTGAACAATGGACTTGTCCGATGCACCCAGAGGTTATAAAAGAAGAATCAGGAGCTTGTCCTAAGTGCGGAATGGATTTAGTGCCTATGGAGGCAGATAGTTCAGCAGAAGAAAAGAGTTATAAGAAACTTTTGAAGAAATTCTGGATAGCCACTGTATTCACATTACCAATTTTCTTAATAGCTATGAGTGAAATGGTTCCTAACAATCCATTATACAATTTAATGGAACAAAAATGGTGGAACTGGATTCAATTTGGACTTTCCATTCCAGTTGTCTTCTATGCTACTTGGATGTTTTTTGAACGAGCTTATAAAAGTATCAAAACTTGGAATTTGAATATGTTTACGCTTATAGGTATAGGTGCAGGTGTTGCTTGGTTATTTAGTGTTTTTGGTATGTTGTTCCCCGATGTATTTCCAGAGCAGTTTAAAACAGAATCTGGAGCAGTACATGTATATTTTGAAGCTGCAACTGTGATTCTAACCCTAGTATTATTGGGACAGTTACTTGAAGCAAGAGCACATAGCAAAACTACCTCGGCAGTAAAGGAGCTATTGAAACTTGCACCAAGTAAGGCGATAAAGGTAGTTGATGGGCAAGAGGTTGAAGTCAGTATAGATAAAATTCAGCTAAATAATATTCTAAAGGTAAAGCCTGGTGATAAAATACCTGTGGATGGCGTGATAACCGAAGGTGAAACAACCATTGATGAATCTATGATTACAGGAGAGCCAATCCCTGTAAATAAATCAAAAGACGATAAAGTAAGTAGCGGCACAATCAATGGAAATCAAACCTTTTTGATGAAGGCGGAAAAAGTAGGAAGTGACACGCTTCTTTCTCAGATAATTCATATGGTAAATAATGCGAGTAGAAGTCGTGCACCAATACAAAATCTAGCAGATAAAGTTTCAGGCTACTTTGTACCTGTAGTAGTCTTTATTTCAATAATTACCTTTGGTGTATGGGCTATTTGGGGACCAGAGCCAGCTTATGTATTCGCACTGGTTAATGCTATTGCAGTATTGATTATAGCTTGTCCTTGTGCACTAGGATTAGCCACACCCATGTCTGTAATGGTAGGTGTAGGAAAGGGTGCTCAAAACGGCGTTTTAATCAAGAATGCTGAAGCACTAGAAAAACTAAATAAAGTCGATATTCTAATAGTAGATAAGACCGGAACTATAACGGAAGGGAAACCAACGGTAGAAAAAATTGGATCATTCAGTGAAGAGTATAAAGAAAATGAAGTGCTTCAATATATAGTATCGCTAAATAGCAATAGTGAGCATCCACTTGCAGAAGCGACCGTAAAATATGGTAGGGGACTAAATTCGGAGGCAGTAAAATCTGATGGATTTAGTGCTGTGACAGGCAAAGGAGTTGAAGCTATCATTTATAATAAAAAAGTATCTCTGGGTAATCCTAAAATGATGGAACGTGCAAATGCTGAAATCACCTCTCAAATGCATGATGAGGCCAAGAAGTATCAAAAGCAAGGTAAGACAGTATCTTATCTATCAATCGACAAGGTAGTGACAGGATATGTAGTGATAGGAGATAAAATCAAAGCAACAAGTGCAAAAGCGATAACAGAACTTCAAAAGAAAGGGATCGATGTAGTTATGCTTACAGGAGACAATCACGATACAGCAAAAGCAGTAGCCTTGGAATTAAACCTTGGAGGCTTTAAGGCAAGTCTGCTACCAGAGGATAAGCTCAACGAAGTTACCTCACTACAGAAGAAAGGAAAAGTCGTGGCTATGGCCGGTGATGGAATTAATGATGCTCCAGCATTAGCTAAAAGTGACGTGGGCATCGCGATGGGTACAGGAACAGATGTCGCTATAGAAAGTGCTATGATTACATTGGTAAAAGGTGACCTGCAAGGAATAGTAAAAGCTAGAAATCTAAGCGAAGGTGTGATGCGAAATATTAAACAAAACTTATTCTTTGCTTTGGTCTATAATACGCTTGGAGTTCCAATAGCAGCAGGTGTTCTCTTTCCTTTTTTTGGAATACTACTCTCACCTATGATAGCGGCTCTAGCAATGAGTTTTAGCTCAGTTTCTGTAATAGTAAATGCCCTTAGATTAAGAACCATAAAAATTTAAAAATAGAAAATCATGAAAAAAATAATTTTAACAATTTGTATAACCGTTTTAACAATTGTAACTCTTAAAGCACAGACTGTAGCTGTACAAGACTCAATTGTAATAAGTGCAACTGACTCTGCAAGCTTTACCGTAAGTGGTAATTGTGGTATGTGCCAGAGAACAATCGAAAAAGCTGCGATGATTTCTGGAGTGACTAGTGCCGAATGGAATATAGATTCTGGCAAGATGAGTGTCACATATGATCCTGTAAAGACTAGTATCCTTAAAATACATCAAGCAATAGCTGCATCAGGATATGATACAGATAAAGTAAAAGCTGAGACTACAACATATAATGGATTACCTGGCTGTTGTCAATATGAAAGAACCTCAAATGAATAAATGTTAACAATGAAAAAGTATATTATTTACATAGGAATTTTGCTTGGAGGATTGCTTCTTGGTTGGTTGATATTTGGTACACCATTGTCTGGTGATAGTGAGCACAGTCATAATGAGCTATCTGAGAACGGACAGATTTGGACATGCTCTATGCATCCTCAAATCAGAATGAATGAGGCAGGAGACTGCCCAATATGTGGTATGGATTTAATACCTCTTAAAGATTCTCAACCTGATGAGAACCCCATGAGTATTAAGATGTCTCCTACAGCTATGCAACTTGCTAATGTACAAACAGCTATTGTGTCAAAAGGAAGTGCTCTCAAGGAATTAAAGCTAAATGGCAAAGTGCAACCAGATGAGAGACAAGTTTCTACTCAAACGAGTCACATAGCAGGCAGAATAGAGCAACTAAAGATTAACTACACTGGAGAGCAGGTATCTAAAGGTCAAGTACTAGCCTATGTGTATTCTCCCGAACTAATAAGTGCACAAAAGGAGTTGTTTGAAGCCCAAAAGCTTATTGAGTTACAACCGGCTTTATTTAATTCGGCCAAAGAGAAACTCCGGAACTGGAAACTTTCTGCAATTACAATAAATACAATAATTGAAACAGGAAAAATAATAGAGAATTTCCCTATTCGTGCAGATATTTCGGGTGTAGTGACAGATAAATTAGTCAATGTTGGAGACTATCTAAACCAAGGAGAACCTTTATATAAAATCTCCAACTTAAATAAACTTTGGATACTGTTTGATCTGTATGAGTCTGATTTGGGTTTTGTAAGAATAGGAGACAATGTATCATACTCTTTAAATGCAATTGCAGGCAAGACATTTAATGGACGGATAGCTTTCATCGACCCTATTGTGGACCCTAAAACTAGAACAGCCAAAGCTAGAGTGGAGGTAAATAATTCTAATAATAAATTGAAACCTGAGATGTTGGTGAATGGCACTATTAAATCTGTGATTTCTGCTAAGGAAAATACTATGGTAGTTCCTAAGACTGCTGTAATGTGGACAGGAGAGAAATCTATAGTTTATAAAAAGATGGAGTCAGTGAGTGGAGTTAGCTTTATGCTCACAGAAGTAGTTTTAGGCCCTTCTCTAGGTGATTCGTATGTAGTAAGTAGTGGATTAGAAGAAGGTGACGAAATAGCCACTAATGGCACGTTTAGTATAGATGCCGCCGCACAGCTGGCAGGTAAACCCAGTATGATGAATCCTGAAGGCGGTAAATCGTCAACAGGTCATAATCATGGAGGATCATCAAATGAAATGAATAACAAGCCAAATAAGGCAGTTTCATTAAGTTCAGAAGCTAATAAAAGCCTAGGTAAACTCTTTGATTCATATTTGAAAGTAAAAGACAATTTAGTAAAAGATGACTTTGAAGGAAGTCAAGAATCTTTAATAGCGTTTAAAACACAGCTTAGTCAAATCAGTATGAGTCTATTCAAAGGTGAGAATCATGATATATGGATGAAACATTCTGGTGCACTAAAAAAACTCGCAGATAAATACACAGCATCAAAGGATATAGCGGAGGCCCGAGACAATTTTATTCATATCTCCGAGCAGATGATAATGGTTAGTAAAAGTCTAAAACCAAGAATAGATAAGTTGTACGTGCAGTTATGTCCTATGGCAGATAGAAACAATGGAGCAAGATGGTTAAGTAAAGAACAAAAGGTTTTGAATCCATATTTTGGAGAGGCAATGTTGAAGTGCGGTTCGGTTAAGGAAGAGTTAGAATAAAAGTTAGTTTAAGATTATATTTGATTCTTAGTATGAACGATGCACTTGATTATAAACTTGCTCAAAGAGATATTAAACCAACAGCAATGCGAATACTTGTTTTGCAACACCTTATGGAGCAAAACAAAGCAATTTCCCTTCAAACCATTGAAAGTGCTTTTGATATTGCAGATAAATCTACATTGTATCGAACATTAAAAACATTTGAAAAAAACAAACTGGTTCACACAATAGATGATGGCACGAAACAACTCAAATATGCCCTTTGCTTAGAAAGTTGTGAGTGTGAGACCATTGACCAACACTACCATTTTCATTGTTCCAACTGTCAGAACACTTTTTGTCTGACTAACCAAAATATACCTAAAATCGAGCTACCCAAAAATTTCAAAATGCACCGAGCCAATATGGTAATAAAGGGTTTATGCGAGAATTGTAACAAGTAAAAAACTTTGCAAGTGGGTTGCAATAAACTTGTTCTATCTTTGAACTCAGAAATGAGAATATTTGCATTAATAACATCTATTTATATTGCAGCACTTTCGGTAGTGCCGTGTACAGATGGTATGCCGCAAAGTTCCATTCATACAGACATTGAGGTTTCAGCAGCAGAGCACGACCATGATCATTCAGAACACCAAGATGATTGCACTCCTTTTTGTGTTTGTGCTTGTTGTGGCTCTATAGTTACTTTACCTACCGATAAAGCGATGTTAGAGAAAAAAATAGAAATTTCTACTGACTACCTTTTTCATTACACATTCGACTATTCCTTTGACTACAGCGAAGGAGTTTGGCATCCGCCAAGCCTTAGTTAAACCACTTTCCAAGGGACAGCTATGCCCTTTCCATTCATAGTTTAGGTTTAACTTTTTTATAAAATCAAATATTAATGTTCGATAATTTAATCGCTTATTCGGTTAAGAATAAGTTTGTCATAGGGCTCTTCGTAGCAGCCCTTATAGTTTGGGGGTTATTTTCTCTCAAGCAGCTACCCATAGATGCTGTACCTGATATTACCAATAATCAAGTACAGATAATCACTATTTCGCCCACACTTGCTACGCAAGAAGTGGAGCAGTTTATTACAACTCCTGTTGAGCTTGCTCTACAAAGTCTGCAAAAAACAGAAGAGATACGTTCTATATCTCGCTTTGGGCTTTCAGTAGTTACCGTAGTATTTGAAGAAAACTACGATATATACTTAGCTCGACAGCTAGTGAATGAAAGACTCAAAGAGGCTCAAGGCAATATACCTGATGGCTTAGGTGTGCCAGAAATGGGGCCCCTCTCTACTGGATTAGGTGAGATATATCAATATGTAGTTCGACCAGATCAAGGCTTTGAAGAAAAATATTCCGCTACTGAGTTACGAAGCATCCAAGATTGGATTGTCAAAAGACAGTTGCTTGGAATCGAAGGAGTAGCTGAAGTCAATTCAATGGGTGGATTTTTAAAACAATATGAAGTAGCCGTTAATCCTAATCTTCTTAAATCTGTAGGCATAAGTATTTCAGATGTATTAGAGGCCTTAGAAAAAAGCAATGAGAATACTGGTGGAGCATACATTGAGAAAAATTCCAATGCCTACTATATCCGTTCTGAAGGATTAGCAAAGTCTTTAGATGATATTGGAAAAATAGTGGTTAGTGATAGAGGAAATATTCCAGTTTTAATTAGTGACATAGCTACTGTACAATATGGTAAAGCTCCTCGATATGGAGCGTTAGTTCGAAATGGTGCAGAAGTAGTAGGTGGTAAGGTAATGATGTTCAAAGGAGCAAATTCTGCACAAGTAACTGAAAGAATTAAAGAACGAGTAGTACAAGTTCAAAAATCATTACCCGAAGGCGTAATCATAGAACCTTACTTGGTAAGAGATAAACTGGTGAATACTGCAATTGGTACGGTTAAAAAGAATCTAATTGAAGGTGGTTTAATAGTCATCTTTATATTAGTTCTTCTACTTGGTAATTGGAGAGCTGGATTAATTGTGGCTTCGGTCATTCCTCTGGCAATGCTGTTTGCCGTTTCTATGATGAACTTATTAGGTATATCAGCTAATCTTATGAGTTTAGGTGCTATTGATTTTGGATTGATAGTAGATGGTGCAGTTATAATAGTGGAAGCTATAGTACACCGCCTACAAGTCAAAAAAGCAGGAAATCTGCTTTCGCAAACCGAAATGGACACAGAGGTAATTGCTTCCTCACAGAAAATAAGAAGTTCAGCAGCATTTGGTGAGATTATCATTCTGATGGTATACATACCTATTTTGGCTTTGGTAGGTATAGAAGGTAAAATGTTTAAGCCTATGGCTCAAACAGTAATGCTTGCTATTGCAGGTGCATTGATACTTTCATTGACGTATGTACCTATGATGGCAGCCTTGGTGCTCAAGAAAAATGTAGTCAATAAAGAAACTTTTGCAGATAAAATCATTGCCTTTTTCCAAAGAGGCTACACACCAATTTTAAATGCAGCTCTACGGTTCAAAACAGTTTTTGTAAGTGCAACTATACTTGCTTTTTTAATCAGTCTGTTTGTATTCAGTAGGATGGGTGGCGAGTTTATTCCTACATTAGAAGAAGGTGACTTGGCAATGCACCAAATCTTAGTGCCGGGCAGTTCACTGTCTCAAAGTGTAGAAACTGCTAAACTTATTCAAAACAGATTAAAAGATAGTATTCCAGAAATCATCGATGATGTGGTAATTATAGGTTCGGCAGAAGTGCCAACTGATCCTATGCCCACAGAAATAGGCGACCATATTTTAGTTATGAAACCTAAATCTGAATGGACAACAGCCAGTACTAAACAGGGAATGTTTGACGCTATAAATGATGTCTTGAAAGATATTCCAGGAGTGACTTATGAATACTCACAACCAATTCAAATGAGGTTTAATGAATTGATGACAGGAACTCGGTCTGATATTGCCATTAAGCTATTTGGTGCTGACTTAGATGTGCTTTATCAAAAAGCAATAGAAGCTCAGGCTATAATCGAAAAAGTAAGTGGTGTTGCTTCTGCCAATGTAGAGCAAACGATTGGAATGCCTCAAATTATCGTTTCATATAAATATGATAATATGGCACAATACGGTTTACATATTCAAGAGGTCAATCAAGTTGTTCGTTCAGCCTTTGCTGGAGAAAAAGCAGGAATTATTTATGAGGGTGATAAAAGGTTTGATTTAGTGGTTCGCCTAGCGGAAGAAAATAGAACAGGTATAGAAGATGTCGAAAATCTATTTATAACGCTGAGCAATGGAAGTCAAGTGCCGCTTACCAGTGTAGCCAATGTTGATTTGATAGATGCACCTATGCAAATTTCAAGAGAAAACACTAATAGAAGAATTGTAATTGGTGTAAATGTAGGTAATACAGATGTAGAATCTTTAGTGGAAAAGATCCAAACAGAATTAGACACTAAAGTTAAGTTGCCGAACGGTTATTATTTTACTTATGGCGGACAGTTTGAAAACCTAAAAGCAGCCAATGCGAGATTATCTATTGCCGTTCCAATGGCCTTAGCCTTAATCTTCATATTGCTTTACTTCACCTTCGGTTCAGTATCACAAGCAGCTTTGATTTTTACAGCTATTCCTTTATCTGCCATTGGTGGAATATGGGCTTTACAACTAAGAGGGTTACCTTTTAGCATTTCAGCAGGCATTGGTTTCATAGCACTATTTGGAGTAGCCGTATTGAATGGAATAGTCCTTATTGGCTATTTCAATCAACTTAAAAAGGAAGGAATGAAAAACATAAAAGAAAGAATAACAACAGGAACAAGAGTAAGACTTAGACCAGTTATTATGACGGCTGCAGTAGCTTCACTTGGTTTTTTACCAATGGCTATATCTACTTCGGGTGGAGCAGAAGTTCAAAGACCATTGGCAACGGTAGTTATTGGTGGTTTGATAACCGCTACTTTTTTAACATTGATAATATTGCCTATTCTTTACTATTGGTTAGAAAAATGGAGCGAAAGAAAAGCCAACAGAATTAATGTATCGAAAGGTGGTGTATTAGGAATCTTGTTGATGTTAGGTTTGTCCTTTTCTGCCCAAGCACAAGAGCAAGCTCTTGATCTAGATAGTGCTATTTCTATGGCAATCACTAATCATCCCAATTTAAAAGCAGCAAGTTTGGAAGTAGAGAAAAACAAGTCTTTACAAAACCTAAAATATAACTTGGGTACTACAGATATATCCTATCAAGGTGATGGATTAGTAGATAGACAATTTGGACAGCAGGTTAATCAATTTGGAGTAGTTCAGAATTTCCCAAGTCCAGGTATTACTAAGGCTCAAAATAAATTGCAAGATGCGTATACAAGTCAGAGCAGCACCCAACAGCAAATAACGGAGAACGAACTGAAATGGAAAGTCAAGCAATTATACTTTGAAATTCAGTACAAAAAGGAATTGGAAAGGCTTTATAGCAATCTTGTTTCTACATATAAAGAATACCATAGAAAATCAACTGTAAGAGTACAAGCAGGAGCTGCCAGTCGTATCGAAGAACTAACTTTACAATCCAAATGGAAGGAATACGAACTGCTCTTTAACCAAGTGAAAATAGAAATTGCTAACTTAAATAAGCGGTTTCAATTATTACTAAATACCAAGGAGTCTATTACCACCATAAATAGTCTATCAGTGGCAAACTATTTCACTCAGATAGATACAGCTACAAACCCACTTCTATTAAAAAGTCAGCAAGAAATTGCCGTAGAAAATGCCAAAGTAGATGCTATGAAGGCTGAATTAAAACCCAGCTTCAATGTTGGCTATGCTGCACAAAATTTCAATCAAGGAGGTTGGCTAAATGCGGCACAAGCAGGCGTTGCTATTCCGCTATTTAATGGTCAAACTAAAAAGAGAATAGCGGCTCAGGAAAAGCAGATTGAGATAGGCAACTATCAATACCAAAGTACACTTTTGAGTTTCAAACAAGACCAATTAGAGATACAAAACACATTGAACTTGTATCAAGCAGGAGTGGATTTTTACAAAAACCAAATAGAAACCATTAATCCAGAAATTATCAGAATAAGTGAACTAAACTACCAAGCAGGAGAAATCTCTTACTTAGAATTATTGAACACTTTACAACTGATGACAACCAATAATAAAAATTATTGGGAGCAGATTTTAGCCTACAATAAGGCGGTAGCTGACTTTCAATTTCTTACAAATCAATAAAAGACATTTAAAAATGAATCATACAAAATATTTCATAGCTATAATTACAATACTTTCACTTCTTGTATTTTCTTCTTGTGGTCATAAACATACCGAAGGAGACGGCCATAATCACGGAGCAGAAGAATCTACTCACTCTGAGGATGATGAACACGACCACGGAGGAGAAGAACAACACGAAGAAGGACTACACCTTTCAAAAGCACAAGCCAAGACAATCGGTTTAGAATTTGGAACATTGTCCTCTATCAAAGTCAATGACTTTGTTAAAGCAACAGGTTCATTGGGTCTGCCGCCAAATGCTCATTCTTCTGTTTCGGCAAAAACTAACGGTATCATAAAAGGAACAAAAAAATTCGTAGAAGGTGATTACATAAAGAAAGGAGCAGTTATTGCATATCTCGAAAATGCTGATTTAATAATTACACAGCAAGATTATTTAGAAGCAAAGGCACAGCTAACCCTCAAGGGATTAGAGGTAGAACGACAAAATACCTTAGTGGAATCCAATGCTGGCGTAACCAAGAATTTACAAAATGCTCAAGCAGAAGTGGCAGTATTGGATGCTAAAACTCAAGGACTTGCCAAACAACTGTCCTTCTTAGGAATATCAACTTCTAATCTGTCACCAAGTACCATAAAACAGCAAATAGCTATTGTAGCACCAATGAGTGGCTATATTTCTAAGATTAATTTTCACAATGGTATGTATGCTCAATCTTCGATTTCATTAATGGATATAATTTCTTCAGAGCACCTACATTTAGAGTTAGATGTATTTGAAAAGGATATTGCCAATATCAAGAAAGGGCAAAAGATTAGCTATACAGTTCCTGCACTTGGCCAGTCAGTTTATTACGGATCAGTAGAGGTAATTGGTAAAGAGTTCAACGCCAATTCTAAGACTATACGTGTTCACGGTCACTTAGAAGGTACAAAGCCAACCTTTCTAAAAGACTTATTCATTAACGCTAAAATTTATCTCAATAATGAAGAGTCCTCAGCTTTACCAGAGGAAGCAATTATCAAAGATGGAGCTAACAGTTTTATATATGTAGCTAATGAAAAGGTGGATGATAAAGAAATAGAATTTGAGAAGATAGCAGTTGTTACAGGTGCAACAGACAATGGTTTTACAGCCGTGAAATTAATCGATACAATTCCAGATGGAATGCAGATAGTAACGAAAGGAGCTTACTATGTCTATGCACAATCTAAAGCAGGAGAATTAGAACACGAACATTAATACAATCATTATGTATCTATTTATATTCTTTATCATTTATTTTCTCTTAGTCTTTGTACTACGATCATTTTTACTTTGGAAGAAAACCAAAGTCATTCCACTCACCTTCAACAAGGGTGATGATGCACACGGCTATAATGGTAAAGTCTTCGGCATTATTTCTCTTATAGAGTTAGCCGTAGGTTCTATTTATGCCTTTATTCCAGCTTGGCATAAGTTTCTATTGCCCTTTTGGTATTTAGAAAATGATACTTTAGTATACATAGGATGGGCGTTACTTATTCTTTCCTTACTATTTGTATGGTTTGCTCAGTCCAATATGAAAGAGTCTTGGCGTATAGGTATAGATGAAGAAAACAAATCAGAATTAGTAACCAATGGCTTTTTTGCAATTTCTCGAAATCCCATTTTCTTAGGGATAATGATTGCCAATATAGGATTATTCTTAGTCCTTCCTAATGCCTTTACTTTACTAATCATAGCTTTATCAACTGTAAGTATAAATACACAGATTAGGTTGGAAGAAGAATTTCTATTGAAAGAATTTGAAGAAAAATATCAAGACTATAAAGCCAAAGTTAGAAGGTGGATATAAAGTAAACAATACAAATTATGAATTACAAAAAATCAATAATAGGCAGTATAATAGCTTTTGTCATAGCAACAAGTTGTTGTTGGTTGCCAGCACTTATTATTATGCTTGGAGGAGCTTCAAGTATGTTGGCATTTGCTAAGGGGATTGAACAATTTAGCGGAGTTTTTATGGCAATTGGAGTATTATCACTTGTATATGGAGTATTTCTATATTATAAAAAAAGAAAGGCTGCAATTGTCTCAATCGAAGTACAACTTTTGTCAACTATAACTTGCCCTAAATGTGGTAACAATAAAGAAGAAGAGATGCCTACCAATGCCTGTCAATACTTCTACGAATGTGAAAGTTGTAAAGCAGTTCTAAATCCAAAAAAAGGAGACTGTTGTGTGTTTTGTAGCTATGGCACAATTGCCTGTCCACCTATTCAACAAAATCAAAATTGCTGTAACTAAAAGAATATTTACAATGAAAAGAAATCACAGACATATATATGATGTGAATGGCAAACCAATATGCTGTTCTTTAGAAGAAAAAATAGATAGAAATACACCTCCACCTTTGTTGAAAAATAAGCATAGTGAGGATGATGGACATAATCATTCACACGACCATTCACACAAAAACAAAAGTAATTGGAAGGTTTATTTACCTGCCATTGTCAGCTTCATTTTACTCATTTCAGGTATTGCCTTAGACTATTTTGATATAGCTTTCTTTAAAGGGTGGATCAGGATATTATGGTTTGGAGTTGCATATATTCCTGTTGGGTTACCTGTGCTCAAAGAAGCATTTGAATTACTTAGTAAAGGTCAAATATTCACAGAGTTTTTCTTGATGGGGATAGCCACTATTGGAGCTTTTGCCATTGGAGAATATCCCGAAGGAGTTGCTGTGATGCTCTTTTATGCTGTTGGAGAATTATTCCAAAGTGCAGCAGTAAGACGAGCAAAGGACAATATTACAGCCCTCTTGGATGTACGTCCTAAAATAGCCAATGTACTAAGAAAAAATTCTTTCCTTGAGGTCAATCCAAATGATGTTAAGGTAGATGAAACCATACAAATAAAGGTTGGAGAGAAAGTACCATTAGATGGTACTTTGCTTTCAGCCAAAGCCAGTCTAAATACCGCAGCATTAACAGGTGAAAGTAAACCACAAAGTATAGTAAAAGGAGGAAACGTATTGGCAGGCTCCATTAATATGGATGGAGTAATAGAAGTAAAAACAACAAAACTATTCAATGATAGTTCAGTATCGCGAATATTAGAGTTGGTACAAAATGCAAATTCAAAGAAGGCAAAAACAGAACTTCTTATCAGAAGATTGGCAAAAGTTTATACTCCCATTGTGGTCTATTTAGCCATTGCCGTATGCTTTGTTCCATACTTTTTTGTGCATGATTATGTGTTTAGTGAATGGCTATATAGAGCATTGATTTTCTTAGTAATTTCTTGTCCTTGTGCATTGGTCATTTCTATTCCTTTGGGATATTTTGGTGGCCTTGGTGCAGCTTCTAAAAATGGCATATTGTTCAAAGGAGCTACGTATATGGATAAGCTAAAAGAGGTAAACACAATGGTGATGGATAAGACGGGAACAGTTACCAAAGGAGTGTTTAAGATTAAGGATATTGAAGTAATAGGCAACTATTCCAAAGAGGAGTTTATGACTTTTCTCTTAGCAATTGAATCTAAATCTACTCACCCAATTGCCAAAGCAATTAGCGAATACCCATTAGACAATGAGGTTCCAGAAGCCACAGATATAAAAGAAATTGCAGGTAAAGGATTGCAAGGTATTATCAACGGCACTCAGGTTGTGGCAGGGGATAAAAAGCTAATGTCTCATTTCAATATTTCCACACCAAAGGAAATTGACAGCATTGTTGAGTCTATAGTTTTGGTTGGTATTGATAATCAGTTTGCAGGCTATGTAACTATTGCAGACGAGTTGAAAGAAGATGCCAAGGCAACCATTGCTGCCTTCAAGAAAGAAGGTATTGATTTAATAATAATGCTTTCAGGCGATAAAGACAGTATCACTCAACAAGTAGCAAAGGAATTGGGTATCTCAAAGGCAAAAGGAGGACTATTACCTGAAGATAAATTGATTGAAGTAGAATTACTCAAACAAGATATTACAAAAACAATTGCTTTTATGGGTGATGGTATCAATGATGCACCCGTATTAGCAGCAAGTGATGTGGGTATAGCTATGGGAGCAATGGGAAGTGATGTGGCTATTGAAACAGCAGATGTAATCATTCAAACCGACCAACCTTCAAAAGTCGTAACTGGTATTCAAATTGCTAAATCCACTCAAAAGATTATTTGGCAGAATGTATTTCTTGCTTTCGGTATTAAAATCATTGTTCTTGTATTAGGTGCAGGTGGATTAGCCACAATGTGGGAAGCAGTTTTTGCAGATGTAGGAGTAGCACTATTGGCAATACTGAATGCAGTAAGAGTGCAGAAGATGAAGTGGTAAGCAATTAGTCGAAGTATAAAGAAGCGATGCACAGAGGACTTAAGCCAAGAATAGATAAGTTGTACCTGCAGTTATATCCTATGGCAGATAGAAACAATGGAGCAAGATGGAGTTCTGTGGCATTAACTCGAACGTTTTTGCTAAACGTTTAGATTTGCTGATTCAACCTTCACTTATGCTCGTGCGTCACAGATACCCATAGCCATCATTCTTCAAGCGGAGTACTTCAAACTCATATTCACATTGAGTTATAGAGATAACTAGGAGCTTTTGAAAAGCAGAGGGGCACAAGTAGATCACTCCACACTTCAAAGGTGGGTGTTCAAGTTCAGTCCAATGATTGAAGCAAACATGCTTTTCAGGGGTGAGTTTCGTGTCGCAGTTGGGAACGTATTGACAGGGGTCATTTAAAATTTAAGGAGGTTGTAAGCAGATAGAGTTTCTATTTATTGAATTTTTTTGGCATAATATTTTTTTCGGTTTTTCACCATTTTTTTGAAAAATATTTCATTCGCGCCATCGAGCCCCTTATATCTAAGTCCCTAAACGATATATAAGGTGGGATACCCCCTACATGATAGGAGGGAGGGGATCCCCGGATCTAATTTTGATTGGCGCCATCTCACAATATAGAGTGTCGGTTTCATAGGAACTGAGTCTGGTATTTGTATTTCGAAACAGGAGGAGGAATGGTTTGACCCTGGAAGGAATCATGAATATTGATTGGCATATCCAGAATTTGAGATCTATTTCCAGGTAGTTATTGATTGGCCCACCATGAGTGCTTCATTCATTCTAGACTGTACTTTAAAATAATTGCGATTTGATGCAGTATTATAACCATTTTACTAGGAGATTAGCTGTTATCATACACACTAGTCTAAAATGATAACATTATGGGAAAGAAAATAGCTTACTACATGAGAACGTCGCACTATCTCCAGTCAATTGGAACTCAAGAGGCAAAAATCGAAAAAGGTTGGAAGGTATATAGGGATCAAGGAGTCTCAGGCCGTGTTGAGTTCGAAAATCGTGCTGCTGCAAAGAAATTACTTCAAGATATCAAAGAGGGCCGTATATCCATTGTCAAAACCATGAGGTTGGAAAGGTTAGGTCGCAGTGTCAAGGACCTAATCGGCACGATAGATATAATTCATTCCTATGGTATTCCTATTCAATTTATTTCAGAAGGTATTACAACCTTAGATGAGAACGGTAATCAAACTCCAACGACAGGTCTATTGATCAACGTCTTGTCCTCGCTATCTGAATTCTTCTATCATCAGAACCGTGAAAAGACCCTTGCCGGAATTGCATTAGGTAAAAAAAATGGTGTTTACACAGGAAGAAAGCAAAATTCCACCGAGACAGTTGAAAAATACCTCAATAAGCCCAAAACCAAGAAGATGATTGAATTGCTGAAGCAAGGAAATAGTGTTCGGTCCATTGTGAGGGTATTAGAGTGTTCTCCAAACAGTGTCTATAAGCTGAAGAAGATATTGAATAAGAATTAGACCGATCAAATGATTATGGGGTAGTTCTAAATGGCATCTCAAAATCCTGTATTACAAAATACTATTACAGGAGATAATATTGTCTGAAGTATATTCAAACCTAATTCACAAATGGATTATGTCCGCTTGATAGCTGTTAAACAGGGTTTGGAGAGATTTATTAGATGAGAATGAACTTACTTTAAACGGAGGTCAATTCCTTAGACTTAATTGCCAATCAATATTTCCACACTATCCAGACCCAGAATTCCGTCTCAGACCATCTCAATGTGGAATTATTGCCATCAGATTCTAGTTCTGATTAGTAATAAAACCATAGCGTTCCTTACGACAAATTCTGCGAATTGTTTTCTATAGAATCATCAGTTTTGCTTTCAGGTAATTCAGATATGTTAGGTGTTTTTATTACTATGGATTGAAGTAAACGCCTGTATTGTTTTCTGTTTAAGCCAAGGGATTTCATAATTTCTTTGTTCATGATTGAGGTTTTATAATAAGTATGTGATACTTAAAAAACTATTTGCATAAGGAGTTCTCTGTTGCTACTTTTATACCCAACCTTTAAATATGGATATTAAAATAGCATACCTCTCGCATAGGGGACGGTCAGATATGGAAGATGTGGTTGCTATGTTTTCTAAGGATGTAGGGCCAATCACATTTCAGTTAATTGATCATACGAATTCTTCAGAGTATTATTTACTGCATCGTGAACTTGAAAATATAGACTCGGAAAACTTTAAGAGACTGAGTAAGCTGATAAGGGAAGAAGTTGGATTAAAGGACGATGATGTTCTAGTTATTGTTTCACCTCGAGAACTTAATTCTCCATATAAACTTGAGAACTCATTTAAAAACTGGGTGAGTTACTATATTAAGAACAATATTATTATTAGGTCTAGCGGCTACGATAAGGTGACCGAGGGTAAGCCATATCTCGGCGGAGCCTACCAAATCATTGAAAACCTATTTCAAAATTTGGGAGGGATTGACCTAGCTGTATTAGTCGAAAATGAAAGAATTCATTTCGAACCTGAAGGTTGCGTTAATGATTTCGCTGAGGAGTTTAAGCAGGTTAAATACAAAATGCGGTCTGGATTCATCTGTGAAAAATGCAAAGAAGCAGCGTTGAATTCAGAATCATCCAGAATGGATAAGGGAGCACTCCATCAGATAGAAAATATCTTGAACAGAATCGGTAATCGACTGAAGGATAATTATACGATTAATTATACTCCTGATGAGTTAAAGATTGAGGTAATACTTGAACGCAATCCACATAAACTTTACGCTCGTCCTAGATGTAGGATGAAAATTGGCAATAAAACAATCAATTTTGGAAGAAGAGGGGAGTTGATGACTGTTCGATACGTTTTTTACTTAATAAACCATAACCTACCAATAGGAAAATATGATTTCATTGGTGATGGAGTTTATAATGATGCAGCAGAAAAGTATAAACTGCTGTATGAAAAAATACAGGGGAGTGTC
>Ga0115570_10000383_pt1 | contig 36035 bp, 19 predicted proteins | sample COGITO_mtgs_1205_3_FD_87294 | JGI IMG/M metagenome (GOLD analysis project Ga0115570, IMG submission 87294) | Pelagic marine microbial communities from North Sea - COGITO_mtgs_120524 | ecosystem: Environmental > Aquatic > Marine > Epipelagic | place: Germany:Helgoland, sampling site Kabeltonne... | reverse complement strand
TAATTTAAGAAAAAAAAAAAAAAAAAAAAAAAAAAAATTAAGCCATAGTTTAAGAACAAATTTTAATTCTTTGCAAAAGAATGTTTTAAAAAATAAAATGATTAATAAAATTAAAGAATTTAAAAATAAAAATAAGAAAAATAATAAAAATATCAAAGAAGAAAATAAAGATGATTATGATAACGCGGTTAATTTTATGGAAGAAATTATACAAAAACGTAAAACAAAAAAAAATCGCAAAAAGAAAAAAAAACTACAACAGGCGCAACAACAGGCGCAACAACAGGCGCAACAACAGGCGCAACAACAGGCGCAACAACAGGCGCAACAAACTATAAAACCCAGTATAAAAATAAATACAATGGAACCATTAAATGGGAAAATAAAGAATGACCCACCATATGGGATATTAAAAAATGGTAAAAAACAATTATACTCAAGATATAAAAAAAATATACAACAAATACAACCAATACAACCAATACAGTCAATGCAGCCTATAAAGCCTCTGCAAAATAATGATATTTTAGTTTTTACAGATGAATCTAATTTTGGGAAACAACAACCAATAGAAAGAAAAAATAAATTGGAACAATTAAAAGATAATTATTTATCAAATAAAATCAAAACAGATGGTAAAAAAAAGAAAAAAGAAAAATTCAAAGTTAAAAATAAAAAATTAATAAAAAGATTCATTTTAGGAAAAAATTCAAAAACTAGAAAAGTTGCAATATTAATAAAAAATAAAAAAACCAGACGTTTAATAAATAAAGATTGTAATTTTCTTAAGAAAAAAAAATTAGCCCAAGTTAAAAATGTTTTAGTAAAAAATGCATTAATTAAGGTTGGTACTCAAGCTCCTGAAAAATTATTGCGCGAAATGTATATGAATCGTTATTTAGCTGGAGATATTCGCAATAGTGGTGGAAAAAATGCCGAAGAAATTTTAATGCATAATTGGAATAAATAATCAAGTTAATGAATATAAAGATTAAAATTTATTATATAAGAATACATTTAAATTATGCCAAAGAAATTAATGATACAAGATTATTTTGATAATGTTAAACATTATGAAAATAAATATGGAAAAAAAACAATTTTATTATGGCAATGTGGATCCTTTTTTGAAGTATATGGTATGAAAGACAATGAAGGAAATATCATTGGTAGTAATATTATTGAATTTTCAAAAATATTAGAAATTATTATTGCAGAAAAGAAAAGTTATATCAAATACAATGGTGAGAGAAAAAAGGTCGTTATGGCCGGAAATGGTACAGTTGTTCCGTTGGAAAAATATATACCAAAGCTAAATAATGCTGGATATACTGTTGTTGTTTGGAATGAAGTTGGTGATGATCATATAAATGGTGGAAAGGAAAGGAAGGAATTTGGCGTGTTTTCAGTCGGTACAAATTTTGATATACAAACAAAAGAAATAACAAATAACATCGCGTGTATATGGATTGAATCTTTTAAAAAAAGTATTATACAAAATTTACCAAGAATTTTTTTTGGTTGTTCAACAATAGATATTTATACAGGGAAAGTAACACTATTTCAATACAAATATGAAGCAAATAAATTACACGAACCCTGTGTATTTGATGAATTAGAAAGATTTATGTCAATATATAATCCCCGCGAAATTATACTTATTCATAATTATGAAGATGATAAAAAGGTAAAAGAACTTTTACAATTTATTGAATACCCAGATATTAAATTACATAATATCAATCTTAATGAAAAATGCGATAAAACAATACAAGCATTAAAATGCGAAAAACAAATTTGGCAGCAAGAAATATTGAAAAAATTTTATAAGATGAATGATTTTAATGTTTTTTTTGATAGTTGTAGATTAAAGGAATATTCTTGGGCAACGCAAAGTTTTATCTATTTATTAAATTTTGTTGAAAAACATAATAATAATTTAGTAGAAAATTTAAATTATCCAGAATATGATAAAACTGATGATAAAGTATTCTTGGCAACACATTCATTAAAACAATTAAATATTATTTCGCAAAACCAAAAATCAAAATTATCTAGTTTAGAAAAATTTTTAAACAATTGTTATACAAATATGGGAAAGAGATTATTTCGTTATCATATATTGCATCCAAATTTTGATGAAAAATATTTAATGAAAGAATATGAAATAATTGATTATATATTAAATAATTATGAATCATTGGAAATTATTAGAAAACAATTACATTCAATTAAAGATATTGAAAAATTAGAAAGAAAAATTATATTAAATAAAATTAATCCTTGCGAAATTGTTGAAATTTATTCAAATACAAAAACATTAATAAAAATAATGAATATTATTGAAAATAATGATATATTAAATAATTATGTTACTGAAAAAATTTGCAATGATTTCATTGAAACTTGTAATAAAGTTACACATTTTTTAGAAAAATATATAAATTTTGAAAAAGCTATTAATATAATAAAAATAAAAGAACCTGATAATTTTTTTAAAAGAAATATTTTTAAACATTTGGATACAATTCATAGAGAACATATTGAAAATGAGCAAAAATTATCAGCGATTCAAATATATTTATCAAGTATATTGGAAAAAAATGAAAAGAAAAAGGGAAAAAGTTTAATTAAAAAACATCAAACTCCAAAAAGTGGATTATGGCTTCAAGCAACATCAAAACGCAGTGAAATATTAAAAATTACCTTAAATCAATTACAAAAAAAAAACATAAAATTATCATATAAATCAAATTATGATCAATCAGTAAAAGAATTTGATGTATCATTAGAAAATTTTAAATGCGTTACAACGTCGCAAAACAATAAAAAACTTCAATCAATAACGTTGAATGAATTGTACGATTCTATATTACAAAGCAGTCATATATTATTTGAAATCATAGAACAATCATATAACCAATTTATTAAAGAATTTAAAAATTATTCAAAAGAATTAAATACAATTATCAAATTTACAGGGTTGGTTGATTTTATTATGACAAAATCATATAATGCAAGAGAATATAATTATTGTAAACCGGTTATAGACGGAAATGCAGAAAAATCATATTTTGATGCAAAATCTATAAGACACCCATTAATTGAACATATTAATTGTGACGAATTGTATAAACCAAATGATATTTCATTAGGCAATAATATTGATGGTACATTATTATATGGCACGAATGCGGTTGGCAAATCAAGTTTAATTAAATCAATGGGGATGGCGGTTATAATGGCACAGGCAGGTATGTATGTTCCTTGTAATTCATTTACATATAAACCATATAAGATTATATCAACCAGAATATTGGGAAATGATAATTTTTTTAAGGGTTTGAGTTCATTTGCAGTTGAAATGAGTGAATTGAAAACAATATTAAATATAGCTGATGAAAACACATTAATTTTGGGCGATGAATTATGTTCTGGTACAGAAATAAAAAGTGCATTGAGTATTTTTGCAGCTAGTTTAATTACACTATCTGAGAGAAAAAGTAGTTTTATATTTGCAACTCATTTACACGAATTACAACGCTTGGATAAAATTAAAAGCATCGGTACAATGAATATGAAACATATGAGAGTGGAATATAATGCTGAAAAAGACAAATTGATATATATGCGAGATTTGCGAGATGGTCCTGGTAATAATATGTATGGATTGGAAGTTTGTAAAAGTTTGGGATTGGACGATGTTTTTATTGAGTTGGCCAATGATATAAGATATAATTTATTCCCCAGTGAGCGAACATTATTGGAGAATAATCAATCAAAGTATAATGCGAAAAAAATTAAAAATAATTGCGAATTTTGTGATAATCCAGGAGAAGAAGTTCACCATTTAAATCCTCAAGAATTGGCCGACAATTTAGGAAATATTTTTCATTTTAAAAAAAACCATAAGGCGAATTTGGTAAATATTTGCAAAGAGTGTCACACAAAAATAACAAAAAAAAAAATAGTACATTGTATTACAAAAACATCTTGTGGGTATGAATTAATAGAACAATAATTCCTTGAAAATCATTATACAAGAAGTAGTTAATATAAATTATATAATTATATAATTATATAATTATTATATATTATTATGTCGTTGACAAAATCTTTATCTGAAATAAAGAATTCATTACCATCGGTAAAAAGCTTTTCTCAAAAAATGCCATCGGTAAAAAGCTTTTCTCAAAAAATGCCATCGGTAAAAAGCTTTTCTCAAAAAATGCCATCGGTAAAAAGCTTTTCTCAAAAAATGCCATCGCTTCCCAAAACGGTTGATGTAAAATCAGACAATATGCTTGTTTATTTTTATCAGAATATAATTAAAAATATTGTAATTATTTTGATTTTTATGTTAATAATATTTTTTATTTATGTTGCATTTCAAGCATTTAATCTCAATTTTAATGAAAGTAGTGAAATAAATGAAGAAAAAACATATATTTTCAAAAAAAATATAAGAGAAGGACACGGCAAATACACTCAAATGAAACGTCATACCGGAAATGTTAATCAATATTGTTTCGGAACGTGTTTTGCGTATGACTACGATCCTTCTGGAATTAGGACTTGTAAAAAATTGAAAAGTGGTGATACGTATTTTAATGATGTTTCCTCGGCCTGTTGTATGGATATAACAAAAAAAATGGGAATAGAAATTGACCAACCTCTTGATTGGAAAATAAATGCCAAGTGGCAAAAAAACAATAGTGACTGGTTTTGTAATTGTTACCTGGGGGTTAATACAGAAAAGGGTAAATGTTGTAATTCGTGGATAACTGGTACAATAGTAAAATCAGATCACCCAGATTCGGATTGTCTCCCGGAAAATAAGGGTAAGTCGTATGATGGCGATAGCGGGAGGGATCATAAACGTGCAATGTGCGATTTTGGATGCGGTATGGCAGGTATGTGTTGCAAAAGTAGTGGGGTTGGGTGTAAAAGATGTGGTGAAGACACCGATGACGAGTCAGATAACGAAACGGATTGTAGAAAATATGCTGATAGTGACAAAGCGTGTCGGGAAAATAAAAACTTCAGCCAGAATAAACTCCACACGTGTGATGAATCAGACGGGAAATGCAAATGTCCGTGGACTGAAAAGTGTGGTTACAGCTGCGATGAAGAATGTGAATCCGCAGAGAGTTGTGTATGGCCGTTTTGTCCTCCTGACAAGACGGAAGATTATTTAATACACGAGGTACACTATCCAAATCTTAATAAACACTTGGGTCCGAATGAATATAGCGAGGATAAAATAGGTGTTATGAGCCATGAGACAACCCCTAAAACAGTTACGTATTATACATCCGGTGAAGTAAACTTAGATCCCATTGCTGCTGCCGCTGCTGGTGCTGCTGGTGCTGCCGCTGCTGCTGCACATTCAGTGTCATCCGGTGGTAACAGAAATGAAGGTTTTAAATCATTTTCAGAAGGATATGGTGGAATTGGTGAAGAAAATTGCGATGTTTCATTGAATGAAGTTGTTAAAATTAAAGAATGTAAAGATTGGTGGAGATTAGCAAATAATTGCCAAAGTCAGGGAGAAGAATTCTGTAGAAAGATGACGGCTTTAGGTGAAAATAATTGTCTACAATATCCCTGTTGTTTATGGGAAACAAAATGGAATAAAATTGTAAAAAACCCAAAATGGACAGACAGGGTAACAAAAATTGGCGAGTTTTCAACAACTGAAAATGAAAAAGAAAGAAGTATTTTGTCTACAAATGTTGATGTAAATGACCATATAAAATGGAATAATGATGATTCTGAAAATATTGGTAGATGTATAAAAGGAAAAGCCAGTGGTCCACACGATAAAGATAAATGGATGAAACTTATATCAGATTTTAATAAAACTAAAAATAAAAAAATTAAAGATCAATTTGATGCATCAATGAATAAATTAAATAGTTTATTGTCATATAATGGTAATGATGTAATGGATAAACTTACCGATATTGGTTGTTCTGATTGTGTAACAGTTAATGCTATAGGAACTAATGATATTTCAAAAAATAAAATTGACGAATATATGATAAAAATTTTTAATGACTCAAAAGGACAAAATGGTGTGGATGGGTATTATTATTCAGAATATAAAAATAGACCAAAGGGTGGGGTAACCGATACATATTTTTATCGTAAATTAAATAATAAAAAAAAAGTAATAGCGCCGAATTCCACTGGCTTTAACAATAATAGCTCAGGATATGGTGATGCGGGAGCTGAATTAGATACGAAAGCAAACAGGACATCTGTAATTGACGGAGGAAACAACGATGATGAGAAATATTATTTATTTAAAAAAGAAATTAATGATTAAATAAATTGATTTATAATTATAGTTTATATAATATATATAAAATATGATTATTCCAGTAAAATGTTTTACGTGTGGGAAAGTTTTGGCTGATAAATATTTATATTATCTTAAGAATGTTCGCAAAATTAAATTGGAAGAAAAATTAGGAGATACAGATATTGTTTATCTTACAGAAATAACAACCAAAAAAACACCAGAAGGTAGAGTTTTAGACGACCTTGGTCTAAAAAAAATGTGTTGTCGTCGGCATATGTTAACACACGTTGATATATGTTAACATACATTGATATATGTTGAGACAGGAATCTTTAATTAATATTTAGAATATTTTTTTATTCTCAATATATTTTATATAATGCCGTTAAAACGAAAAAGAAGTTTTAATAAAAAAAACAGAAGTAATAAAAAAAATAAAAGAAAAAAATCAAAAAAGAAATCAAAAAGATTAAGAAGAACATCAAGTTGCAATAGAAGTAGAAAAGTTTATCGTAAAAGGAAAAAATCTAAAAGAGGTTATCGTCGCGTTCAAATGGGATGTGCAAAACGACGAGGTTCAAAACGACGAGGTTCAAAACGACGAGGTGTAAGACAAATGGGTGGCGCAGCAAATTATAATTGCGAATACCCTAATAATATGGGCGAGATTGTTACGGGTACTAAAAATAATCTACAAGGGGCAGATTTAATACCACACACAACACAAAATCGTTTACCATCCTTGGCTCTTGAACAAAAAGGCGGTGGTTTGATAGGGTTTGGTGGTTTAGGAACTGGCAAATTAATAAATTTGGGATTAAGTCACCCATTAACAACCGTTAGGAATAGTATAAATTATTTAAGCGATATTAAAAATACTTGGGATGCTGATAGACAAGAAGCCTCAGCTGACCCAATTATAGCACATAAAATGGACAATAGTTAAAATATTATATATATATTATTTATATGGATTTGTGGAATAAATTTACCAGTTTATGCCCCCCTGCACAATTATATTTTTTAATTTCAATAATTAGCGTATTAACAATTTTTAAACAAAACTACAAAAATCCTTATAAATATTGTATAGGCATTTTTAAAACAGATACTTCTTGTAACAACTTGGTATTTTTTTTAATTAAGTTTATATATATATTTATTTGGACATATATTTTACAATTATTATGTAGAAGTGGTTATAAAACAATTTCTTGGTTATTGGTTTTATTACCATTTATCGGTATGTTTATTTTGATGGGTTTATTATTATTTAGCCTAATTAAAATGAATAATAAAAAACTTGAAGAATAATATAATTATAAAATAAATAATTATATTACTTATGAAAAAATATATTTTATTTGATACAGAATTTACAGCTTGGAAAAATAGTAAAAAAAACAATTGGTCAAAATCAGGAGAATATAGAGAATTAATACAAATAGCTGCTTTTAAAATCAATAATGGTAAATTGGTAGAAACATTAAATATATATATAAAACCAAATATTAATAAAAAACTTTCAAATTTTATTACAAAATTAACGGGTATTACGAATAACAAACTGAATAAGGATGGTGTAACCTTTAAAACTGCTATTAAAAAATTCTATGATTTTTCAAAATATTACACATTATATTCTTATGGTAATGATTATGATGTTATTAAAGAAAATTTATTATTAAATAATTATGATAAAAAATCAAAATATATGAAAAGATCATGGATGAATAAATTTAATGATTTTAAAGATATATTAAAAAAGAACTCAACCATTGATCCAGCAAAATATACCAGTGGTACTATATTTAAAGCTTTTAATATAAAAATGCCAAAAGATCATAAAATACATAATTCTTTTAATGATGTAAATTCAATGTATAATGTTTGTAAATATTTTTATAATTAATTTGGGATTAAAAATAAATTAATAAAGAAATATATATATATAAATGAACACAACCGATAGTTTTAAATTTATTGATATATTATTTCGCGATAATCCAACATTAGCAGTTAAACATCATTTAGAATCATATAATATTTTTTTTCAAAAAGAATTAAGAAATATAATGATTTACAATAACCCAAAGAAATTTTTTGCAGAATTGGATTCGGAAACAAATTTATATAAATATTCTGCAGATTTATATTTTGGAGGAAAGAATGGTGATAAAATATACTATGGTAAACCCGTTATTTTTGATAAATACGATCAAGAATACGTAACTCATTTTATGTTTCCAAATGAAGCAAGACTTAGAAATATGACTTACGCATTTCCAATACATTATGATGTTGAAGTTGAATTTAGGATATTAAAAGATACAGGTGATGGCGAAGGAGTTAATAAATTTGATGTATTCGAAGAAACATTTATAATTCCAAAAGTATTACTCGGTCGCTTCCCAATTATGTTAAATTCTTATTTATGTATTCTTAATGGATTAAATTCTGAAATAAAATTTAATATGGGAGAATGTCGTAATGATTTGGGTGGTTATTTTATCGTAGATGGTAAAGAAAAGGTTATAATGTCTCAAGAAGGTAGGGCTAATAATATTTTATATATCAAAGACAATGTTAATGACATTTATAGTCACTCGGGTGAAATTCGTTCGGTTTCCGAAGATTTATCAAAACCTGTTAGGACATTATCGGTAAGAATTGTTTCACCAAATTCAAAATTAGACAATAATCAAATAGTTGTTAATGTTCCCAATATAAGGAAACCTGTTCCATTATTCATTTTAATGCGAGCATTGGGTGTAATATCAGATAAAGAAATAATTGAAACGTGTCTTTTAAATATTGAAGATAATGAGGAATTGGTTGATCTTTTTATACCGTCGGTTTATGATGCTGGCAATATTTTTACACAACAATCCGCAATAAAATATTTAGCCTTATTCACAAAAGGGAAAACAAATTATCACGTTCAAGACATATTATCCAATTATTTTCTCCCACATATCGGTGAGAGAAATTTTAAACATAAATCTATTTATTTGGGATACATAGTTAAAAGATTGTTATTGGTTTTTATTAAAGCTGAATTACCTACAAATAGAGATAAATATAACGCAAAAAGAATAGAACACGCCGGAATTTTAATAAATCAACTTTTCCGTGAATATTATAAAAAACAGATAAATAATATTGGATTAATAATTGATAAAGAATATTTTTTTAAATCCAACGCAATATCTTATCAAGATGAAGATTTTACGGGTATAATTAAAAATAATATTTCTATGATTTTTGAAGAAAGGATCGTTGAAGAAGGTTTTAGGAAAGCTTTTAAAGGTGATTGGGGTGGAGACAGTCATACCAAACGACCTGGTATTGTGCAAACATTAAATAGATTATCCTATTTTTCATTTATGTGTCAATTAAGAAAAACAAACTTACATATTGGAACTGATGGTGCAAAAGTTATCGCCCCACGACTTTTAAATGGTACTCAATATGGATTATTATGTCCTATTCATACACCAGATGGTGGAAATGTTGGATTGCATAAACATTTGGCAACATCCACACATATAACGAGCGGCGTTCCTGCTAAACCATATATTAGTTATTTAAGAAATCTGGAAATGCTATTGTTAGAGGAATGTTCAATAGATCTAATTTCAAAAACAACAAAAGTATTTTTAAATGGTGCTTGGGTTGGTATATGTATGAACCCAATTGAATTTGTTAATACAATTAAATTACACAGAAGGAATAATATTATTTATATTTATACCAGTGTATTATTTGATATAAAAAGAAATGAAATACAAATATGGGTTGACGCCGGTAGACCAACCAGACCATTATTTTATATCCAAGATAAGATTGCTAGTTTTGATTCTGAATTAATTAGAAATAAATTAAACGATGGAACTTTAACTTGGGATGAAACGTTCTGTGGATTTGATAAAGATTATTTGGTCTTTGATAAATTAATGATCAATGATAAAATTAAAAACAATGAATCGTTAATTCAAACACAAGGAATTATTGAATATATTGATGCATCTGAAGGAGAAGGTAATAAAATTGCACATTCTAGTTTAAAAGACATAGCAACTGCAAATAATACACACGTAGAAATACACCCTTCTTTAATTCTTAGTTTTATGGCAAATCAAGTAATTTTTCCAGAACATAATCCAACTACACGATGTTCGTTTGCTTGTGGACAATCAAAACAAGGTGTATCAATTTACCATTCAAACTTTAAAAACAGAATTGACAAGAGTGCATTTATTTTAAATTATGGTCAATTACCTTTAACAAAAAGTCGCTATTTAAAATATTTTACAAACGAAGAACAACCTTACGGTGAAAATACAATAGTTGCTATTATGTGTTATGGGGGTTATAATGTTGAAGATGCTATTATAATAAACAAAGGTTCATTGGATCGGGGGTTGTTTAATACAACATATTTTAATATGTATGAAGATCGTGAAGAATCAACAAAAATCGGAGGGGGGAAAATAGATGCACAATTTATGAATATTGAAGATAATGAAGTATACGGTTTAAAAGAAGGTTATGATTATAGTAAATTGGATAGATTTTCCGGATTAATTAAAGAAAATACAATGGTAAATGAAAAAACAATTGTTATTGGTAAAGCAAACAATAGTTTATTAGAAACTGATAAATTTATTGACGCATCAGTAAAATGTAAAAAGGGTCAGACGGGTATCGTTGATAAATCTTTTATTAGTGAAGGTGATATGGGTCAACGTATTGCAAAAGTTAGAATTAGAGCAACGCGTATACCAGACATAGGTGATAAATTTTGTAGTCGCGCGGGACAAAAAGGTACAATAGGTATAATTTTATCTGAAGAAGATATGCCAACAACGGCGGGTGGTTTAAAACCTGATATTATTGTTAATCCACACGCTATGCCAAGTAGAATGACAATAGGACATATAGTTGAAGCATTGATAAGTAAAGCCGCTGTATTAAATGGGAATTTTGGCGATTGTACCGCTTTTATAAATAAAGGTATGAAACAAAAAGAATTTGGTAAAGTTTTAACAGAAAACGGATACCATAGTTCGGGAAATGAAATATTATACAATGGTATGACGGGTGAACAACTGGAAACGGATATTTATATAGGACCCACTTATTATTTAAGATTAAAACATATGCCGAAAGATAAAATTAATTATAGGGCAAGAGGTCCTAGATCCGTATTAACAAGACAAACCGTTGGGGGTCGTGCAAATGATGGTGGTTTAAGAATCGGAGAAATGGATAGAGATTGTTTAATAGCCCACGGAGCGGCAAATTTTATTAAAGAAACAATGTTGGTTAGAGGTGATCAATATTATATGGCAATATGTAACCAATCGGGTACATTGGCGATTTACAATGAGACAAAGAACCTTTTTTTAAGTCCAATGGTTGATGGTCCGTTGAAATTTGTAGAAAACGTTGAAAATAATATGAATATTGTACAAAAAAGTCAATTTGGGAAAGATTTTAGTATAATAAGAATCCCATACGCATTTAAATTATTGATGCAAGAATTAAAAACAATGAATGTTCAAATGAGAATTATCACCGAAGATAATGTAGACCGATTGACATCATTATTTTATGGTGAAGATAATATCCAGATAAAAGAAAAAACACCAGAAGCTATTACAAAGCAACAGTATGAAATGATTTCAGATAATAAATTAAAAATAGATAATAGAATTGAAAAGGATCAAGGAAAGATATGGGAAGTGGATAAACCGGATGTTTTACCAAGTGATCCCATATTATTAAAAGAAATGTTAGAAAAACTTGACCCAAATTTTAATGTTACCGAATTATATTTTGATGATGGTGAATGGGATATTGAAGGGATGAAAGCTGACATTGTCAAATTTAATGACGAGGTGTTTGAAAAAGAAGTACAAGCCGAAGCAGATGAAATTGGACGATATGATAAAGAATATAGAGATTTAAAAGAAAGGCATTCAAAATTATCTGATAAAATTGAAATGGGTGGAATTGTAATGATATGGGATGATGGCAGAATAGATGAAGATAATTTTGAAATAATGGGACAATCTCCAGATGGAAGAAGAACTGTTAGAAATGTATCTATGGATGGGTTGGCAATAGGTACAAAAATATTACAAGTAGAAGAAAAATATATCATAACAAAAAATAGTTCTTTAAATAATCCCGATTCATTAAATATTAAAGGTGATATAGATCAAAATGAAATATTGGATCCACTTGAAGAATTGGATTCACTTGAAGAATTGGATAGCGGATTTAGAAGTTTTACAGCGGCACCCGAGTTAATTGAACAGCCTAATCAAATCGGATATTCAGATTTAAATAAATTTCAAGAAGATGAAGGATATTTGGAAGTGGATCCGGAATTATATAAAATTTCAGAGGATACATCTGAAAATCTTGAATATTTGCGACCAATAAATTTAAGTTATTCTAGTGAAGAATCACAGGGATATATCCCAGTTTCGCCAGATTATGGACCGCAAGATACGCCACCAGAACAATTATCTCAAAAATCAGATATACCAGATTTAATATTAATGGAAGATACTTTTACATCTGAAAACAAAGATCCGGAGAAAGAAGAAAATAAACAATTAAATATGTTAACAATAAAGGAAGAAAAAAAAAAGGATGATGAAAAAGATGATAGCGATGCTAAAAAAAGTTTAAAATTAAATTGAAAAAATAATTATATAAAATTTTATTAATATAAATATATAATTATGAATTCTCAAAAAAATTCTAGTTCGTCATTTATAGCAAAATTACATAAATCACGTGGGATTTTATTGGATATATTGGAGAGGAGGGGATTTGTTACAGAAGATTATAAATATTTTGGTATTAGTGAAATTCAAATGATGTTCAATAATAAACAATTAGATATGTTATTGGAAAATCCAAAAAATAAAAAAAAAATTTATGTCAAATACCATATGGCAACATTGAATCAAACCAAAATTTATGAATATATAGATGACATTTATCATTTAGAAGATATGTTAAAACCAAATGATGAATTATTAATAATTTTAAAAGATCAAAATATTAATTTAACTTTAGAAGAAATAATGAATTTTGTTTATATTAAAGATAAAATATTTGTAAATGTGAGGAAAATTCAGCATTATTTGTTTAATCATTTAGACCATATTTATGTTCCACCGCATAGAATTATGACAGAACAAGAAAAAAAAATTCATTATGAAAAATATAAAATTACTGACGATAAACAACTTCCAGAAATTTCAAGATTTGATGCAACTGCGAGTATTATCGGATTAAGACCAGGCGAATTATGCGAAATTACTCGTCCCAGCACAACATCAATACTTTCAAAATATTATCGTTTATGCAAATAATATAATGTAAAATATATATAATATGCCAATTAAAGAAATTAGAGATATAAAAGATCAAATAAATCTTATGACAAAACAATTAAACGATTGGAAAAAGTTTTTTACAGACGGAAATGAATGTCTATTGGATGATGACGATCGGACAACAAAATGCGCAGCATACCAAACGGGATATAATACTGTTATAGAAACAGAAACCGATGGAAAATATAAATATAAATATGGTGGTACAGTTAAAGACATATTTTTAAAATTAAATTTTATGAAGGTTTCTGGTGAATTTTTTATTAACCAATTAGTATTTATTGAAAATAAAATAAAAGAATCATTAAAAAACACAAATAATGATATTAAAGGTGATAAAAAATCGTATGATGACGCCGATCTATTTTATGAATTAAATAATAATATTAATGCGGCAACGGGTATTTTAAAGATAGATTCGTATGATAGAAATATTGAAGAAAATTTTTATATTATGTATTATTTATTATCATACGGTGTTTTAGGTTTTTTTATTTATAAATTATTGAAACTTTAATTTTTCTTTATTTAATGTAAGTATATAATATATGTTTGCATCAAATAATAAAACATCCCTGAATCAGGGAAAACAATTCAGAACAATGCAAAAAATGTTTAATAAAGTCATTAAAAATATTGGGAGAAGTAATTATATTGGAATGGAAGGACTTGACCATGACGAAGAATCAAAAATGGATACTCTAACAAAGAGCTTTAGAAATACTCTTGTTGAATATGAAGAAGCATTTAGACTTCATTTATCTGGAGCACTGGTCGATGAAAACAACATATTCAAATATTATGGAAAAACAATTAAATCTGGTAATAAATTATATTGGATTACCAATAAAGGTGTTAAAAGAGAATTAATGGCCCCAGAAGAAGATACTTATAGTATACATACACCTGAGGGTAGAAAAAAAATAGCCGTTGCTCACGGGTGTAAGTTGCCCGATACTACCGAGATTAACTCTACTATATTAAATTTATTTGAACTTGGTCAACCTTTGAAATTTAAACAAAACACATCTCTAGAAAATGGAGCAACTGGTGAAAGATATATATGGCAGAAATGTAATAGTCAGTGGGAAATTGGCGGACATTTTATTAAAAGAGCAGGATCCGAAGAACTCGGTTGGTACGATTGGAAAGGAAAAAAACATTTATTTCAAACTGGGTTATTAAAAGAAAATATACATAATAGTTGTCCGAAAAGGGATCCAAACAAACCCACATATGAGGTTAAAGAAAATGAATGGAATTTAATGACAGCTGGTGGCACATTAGATGAAAATTCGCCTTGTCCGGGTCCTCTAAGAGATAATAAATCCACGATATTGGTATTAAATAACAAATTAATAGATTTGGCCAAAGAAATGAAATCTGAAATTGATTCTATCAATAATAGGAACCAGGATACGAAAGAGTCATCAAACGATGCAAATATGGCAGTAACGATGTTGATAAGCGAACTATCACAACATAGAGAACAAGTGACAGAATTACAAAAAGAAATATTTTCTTTGGATACATCTATAACAGATAACAAACATTTAGTAAAAGCTATAAATCTTCGTTATGTTACTTGGGGTATTAGTTTAATAACCATATCTTTATTGATAATGCACCAAATAAATAAATAATTTATATTTTTAATATCTATATATTTCATAATTATGAAACTTATAGATAAAAACAATAAAGAAACAAATTCCAACTGTTTAAACCAAGGATTAGAAATATTAAGTGAAAGAAAAAATAATATATCATCACTCAAACATAAGATAAATCATAGTAACGATAATTTAATAGAGGGTTTTTTTGGTAGACAAAATATTATAGAAGGATTTTGCGAGGACAAACCATTAAATGAAAAACAAAGTTGTTTGGAAAATGAATATACCCAGAAAGGAGCAGCCCTCCAAACTAATATTGCCAGTTATGGTGTTAGTTATACAAATTTTTTAGATAATGTTCAAAATGCATACAAAGATATTTCATCTTGTAGAATTAAGTGTGATCAAGATACCAGTTACAAAATTGTTCCAGAAGATAAAACCTCCACTGGTGATGATCCCAGTCTACCTACAAAAGCAACATATAAAACTCTTGCAAAAAGAGCGTGCGTCATTGGTTGTCATTTAAAACACTCACCCGAAATACTTGATTGTAGTGAAAATGGTATTGGTTTTAAAACAGCCAAAGCAATGGGTTCGAATAACGCGGATACTTCGCTTGGTTTAAAAGTTCAAGTAGGAGAAGATTGTACAACTATTTATAATAAAGTTGCCGATAAATCTAATATTACTGATGTTGAAAAAGATCAACTTAAATTAATTTTGGATGAAAACAATTATAATGCTTGGGATCACTGTTGTGGTGGAAAATTGGGAGATAAATTTAAACCTTATAAATGGAGTAGGGGTAAAAAAATAAAAAGTTGTGAAGATTTTCCTCAGACAGAGAATTCTGCGTGGTCGAATGGTGTTGAGACGAGACGTGTCGCTTGCAATAAAGGTCAAACAACGTCATTGGATGCGCAAAAAGTTCAAAGCGATAAGACACATAAAGAGAGATATAGAGAGGTCATTGGAAAAAATGACACAATTTCATCAACTGCACAAGATTTATTAGATTTAGTAAAAGAATTAAAGGATGTTGGTAAAGAGATTATTATGGAAAGAGACGCCGAAGTTATGAAATTTATTAACACAAATGAATCTTATGAAGAAGTTCTTGGAGATATAAAAGATGAATCAAAACCAAAAATAATAAATACATTAAATAAACACATTGAAGATAAAGTTCTATTAAAAAAATCAACGGATTTAAGATTATACGTTTGGTTTGTTTTAGCATTGGGGTTTGGGATATCAGCATTGATGAAAATTAAAAGCTTATAAATTATTTTATATTATAATATAATATATAATAAATGGGTGATTATAAATCAGAGATAAATCGTAAACATGAATCTATTATTAAAAATTTACAAGAACTTCAAGCGGTTGAAAGTTATTTATTTTCTAAAATACAGGATGCTGCGTCTTCTTCTGGGGCCGCTAAAGAAAAAGATAAAATAGCAACACACGTTGAAAGTTTAACTAAAACAAGAACGGAATTATTAAAAGATTTACAAAGTCTATATTCTTCCGCAAACAATGATGTGAATATCGGATCTAAAGTTTTAGGGCAACAGTCTAATATGTCACAGCATTTAAACGGGGAATTAGATAAACAAAAACAAAAATTAAAAGCATTAAAGGCTGAGAAAAATAACAAACAGCGTATGGCACAGATTGGTGAATATGAGTATTCAAAAAATGTTGAACATAAATCTATTTTAAAAGTTATTGTATATGGTTCCTTTTTTGTATTAGTGGTTGTTTTTTTAAATGCAAAAAATGTTTTACCTTTATTTTTAACTAGAATATTTATCGTAATTATATGTTTCTTTGTTTTTTTACGAGTTATTAAAAAATTATTTTGGAATTTTAAACGAGATAATGTTGATTATTCTAAATTTAGATATCCCAAAAAACTTAGCGAAGTGTATGATAAAAAAACCGAAAACACTCTGAATTTTGGCGAATTATTGGGTACAGAATGTAAAGATACATCGTTGGGGAGTGCCACCGAAGGATTTTCTTTATTAAATACAAGTAAATGCAAATCTTGTAAAAATATATACCCAGTAAATAATTTAAATAATAATACTTTTAAAATAACAAGTTTAAAATATTCAACCGTTAATTAATTTCTAATCTAATATTATTATAATGTCTTATAAACTTGATTTCGTAATGCCATCGCAAAACGAATTAAAAAAGATTGTGAAAGGATACAAAATTATGGATGATAAAAAAAGACCAGACAAGATAGTCCTTGATTCAATTACAAATTTAAAGGGTGAAATTGAAAAGTTTAAAGTCTGGATGGATGATTGGTCTGGAAATATAATTCCAGAATTTGAAAATAAAATAGAAATACTTTTAAATACTGAAAATAATTTGAAAAATATAGGAGAAATATATGGAAAAAGTGCAAAAAAAATGAATAGTGAAGTCTATAAATTAAAAAAAAATGAAAGTATTAATAGAAGATTGGTGGAATTTTATAGTAAAGATTATGATTTAAAAAGTGTCTTAAAAAAATATTTTAAATATATTTACTTTATATTGATTGGTGTTTTGGTATTATTATTAATCTATAAAAAACAGCATAAAAATAAAAAAATTTTAGCATTTTTACTAATTATAATTATTTTTCCACTATTTTTTTTAAAAAGAATATTTGATTTAATTATCAAAAATATAGGTCATTTTAAATTAGATGTTTTATATGTATTATTAATATTTATAACAATTGGGGTAAGTTTTGGCGGTTTCAAATTAGTTCAAAAACTATTAATAATGATAACAACACCGGAAAACACATCTATATTGCCAACTCCCAAAATTAGTTTACCCACAAAAGTATAAATGCCAATTTTCTATAAAAAAATGTAAAAAAAGTAAATAAATTATAAATAAATTGTAAAAATAAAATTATAAATGATTTTATTTTTATTCGCTATCGTATTCGTCGTATACTATTTCATATCCCCACCACCCACGTTTTTTATATGTTCCCAATTTTATATTTAAATAATTAACAAGTTCTCCTCCTTTTGGACAACGAGTATTATATTCCCTTTTCCACCAATTCTTAAATTCATTTTGTATATTTGTTTTTGATATCTTATTCTCAGTTTTTTCAGGATTATTATCATTATAAACCCACGGTTTGATTTTCTCACTCACAAATTTTGCCAAATAATCTTGATTTTCACGATATTGTTTACTAGCTTTCAATACTTCATCACAATCTTCAACTTTACCATTTGTTCTTAATGCAATATCAACTAATTTACTTGCAAAAATAGGCGCCCATTGTGCAAATTTTTTTTCCAATGATTTATCCTTTTTAAATTCTTTATCGTTTGGATCAGAACTTGGATTGTCTAAAAATCTAGATTCAAAATCAACAACCCGTATTCGTCGCCACGTACCTTCATCATTGCTTTTAATATCAAATAATGTATTTGTACAACAAGCCATTTTAAACATTGGGATAAAAGTAATGGAAGATTTATATAATTCTCTAGCTTGAATAGGATCGCCACCAGTCAATTCTTTCATAATACCTTCGTTTATTTCATCTCCTTTAGACGGTTCATTCATAACGGCAAAACGCAATCCTTTTAATTGGGCAACTTCCGAAGATGTTCCACCCAACCCCAATCTTTTCTGAGTAATTAGACTAATTGGGACCGTACCTTTATAATCGCCCAAAACAATGGACAGTAATTTTACCAATACTGATTTACCATTGCTTCCAACACCTGTAAAAATATTAAATGTTTGATTTTGATTAGAACCAACTAACAAACTTGCCATATATTCCCATACATATTGTTTTAATCTTTTGTTAGTAAATAATTTAGACATAAAATCTTCAATCTCTAAAATAATTTTGGTATGATTTTCATTATCTTTATCAATTTTTATATAATCTATTCCAGTTGATTTTGAAACATAATCCTCAGGTATACCATCTCTGAAAACCTTTTGTTCAAAATCAAATATTCCATTTTTAAAACAAATTAGGTACGAGTTTTCATCTAACCTACTTTCTAATTTGGGATCAAAATGCAATTCTTTAGATTCAGTTAATATATTGTTTTTTTGCGAAGTTTGTTTTAATCTCATAGAAATTTTATTATAAATCGCAGCCTCGTGTGTAAGCTTATCTTGAACTTCTTGTGTCATATTATCATCCGTTCTGATCTGTTCCATAATCTCAGCTTGCTTTAAAATATAAAGTGGCGATATCATTGAAGAAAATTTTCTTCGCAAACCAGTACCAGATTCAGATGTAATCCATCTGTGATTTCTGAATCTAAACCACGTATTTCCTTTAATGGAAGTACATCTATAACTATCAAACATTAGATGGTGGATTAATTTTGCAATATCGTGGTCGGTGCCCTTTCCCAATAATGTTATTTCAATAAATGAATTTGTTGTATTATCACGAATCATTTTATATTCATCGGGGTTTGATATTGTTGCCCAATAACGTATGGAACCTTCCGTAAATGTATTTGGTTTTGTTTCAACCCATTGTTTATAAATATATTCAATATTAGCACTATCATTCCAATCAAATTTATCCGATTGAGATGACCATTTAAGTAGGAATGGATATAAAAGTGGATTAATATTTTTCATAGCCCATAATACTCTAATCCATTCGTGAAATGGGTTATAATATTTTTCATCTAAGCATCGCATAACATACATATTAATTTCAGAAATATTAGACAAACTATTTTGCTCATTTGATAAAATTATCTCAATGGCTCTATCGCAACTATCTTCGGTAAAAATATTCTTGAAATTTTTAATAATCCATTCCTTTCCAATATGATTTTCTTTAATAATAACCGTGTTTTTATTGTTTTTATTAACAGTTATTTCTGATTTATACTTTTCCTTTAATGTAATTTCCTTTAAATTGTGGTTATGTAAACTTAATTTTTTAACTAAATCAAGAGACTCAATTTCAATTGTTTTGCGCTCTATTTCGTAATCATCATCACCATCCAGTAAAATTTCATATTTATATTTTGCTTTATAAGGAGTTCCACCCGGTTTTGATGAACCATATAACAACCAACCGGTATTCCCCCTAGTTATACTATTATCAAACACATCTTCAATGTCGTTAATAAATTCTATTTCATCCAACACCTGTTCGCCCATTTTATTTAAAACGTATTTTCTTAAAATTTCTTGACCATTGTGTTTTGTTTTTAAACAAATATGAATATGAATACCATCCTTTTTACAATCATTTTTATCATCGTCAACAATGTCGTCTTTAAGTAAAACGTATATTTCAAATTTTTTAATGTTTGATAAATCAAATAGTTTAATAATTTCTTCAGTATAAATAGAGACCATATCACTAATAATATCGTCATCGAAAATTCTCTCATTCAACGAATTATCAAACTTAAAATCCAAATCAATCAAAATAGGACCTCCGTTTTTTTTATCTTGAATTTCAGTGAGGTACTCAGTTAAATTTTTCTTCAACACCTTTCTATTATAAAATTTATAAAATTTATTCATTAAATTTTTGTTGGAAGTATCTAAATAATACGATCCACCGTAAATTTTTAATTGCGCATTTCCAATTCTTGTATGCGATGGTTTATGCGTTGGATTATCATTTTTTTCAAATTTACATTCGTTTAATAATTTATTTAATGATTTAATCGGTGTCTTAATCGAATTGGACATTCGATAATTATATATGTTAAATTATATAATTATTTTTATATTCAATTTAATTATTTTTAAAAAACTAATATTATAAAATCACTTAAATGTAATTTTATTATTATTTAAAAATATTTTTATAATTAATATAAATGCAAAAAGCCAATCAAAAACGATTATTAAAAGATGTAATTGATATTCTCAAAAACCCATTGGAAGACAATGGTATTTATTATAAACACGATGAAAATGATATGTTATGTGGGTACGCGTTAATAATGGGACCAGAAGAAACATTGTATAATTATGGTTATTATTTGTTTAAATTTACATTTCCAACCGATTATCCATTTTCACCCCCAAAACTGACTTATTTAACGAATAATGGACATACGAGATTTCACCCCAATTTATACATAACTGGAAAGGTTTGTTTATCTATTTTAAACACTTGGAGGGGGGAACAATGGACATCTTGTCAAACAATTAGGAGTGTTTTATTAACATTAGTAACATTATTCCATAATAAACCTCTATTAAATGAACCAGGGTTGACAGAAAAATATAAAGATTTTCATAAATACAATGAAATAATTCAATATGAAAATTATAATACTTCAATTATATCATTTTTAAATAAGAAAATATCAAGCGAATTATACAATTTATTTGAAGAAGATATAAAAAAAAATTATAAAAAAAACAAAGTTAATATCAAAAATAATTTAATTGAAAAGATGGATACAAAGAAAAAAAATATTACTATAAATATCTATAACAAAATGAGTTCAAATATCAACTATGGATTATTATATAAAAAAATTGAAGATTTAAACAAATTATATAAATAAATTGAAAAATAAAATTAATTTAAAATATTTACTATAGTTATATAAAATGCATTTTTGTAATGTATGTGGAAATATGTTTTATTTAAAAATTAAAGATGACGATAAAGATAATATAATGTATTATTGTAGAAAATGTGGCAATAAAGACGATAATATTATAAATAATTTACAAAACTTTTGTGTATCAAAAACACATATAAAAAAAACAACCGAAGTTTATAAAAATATTATCAATAAATACACGAAATTAGACCCAACCTTACCTAGAATAAGAAATATGTTATGTCCAAATCAAGCTTGCAATAGCAATAGTGAACAAAAAGATGGTGAACAAAAAGATAGTGAACAAAAATATCCGGAAATTATTTATTTAAGATATGATAATGATAATATGAAATATATTTATCTATGTGGCGTTTGCGATTATACATGGAAAAATAATTAAAATTGATTTAATTTAAATATTAAAATATAAATTAAATATAAATATGGAAAACACAGTAAGTGAAAATTTTCTATTGCAACAATTGCAAGATACAAGTGATGATGTTAATATTGAGTTAAGCGATGAAAGCGATGACGAGGAAACTGATATTATAGAAAACTATGTTGAAAGGGATATATTTCAAATCTATCATCCGCAAATAAAACAGATTAATAATCAAGAACTCCAAAGTTTAATTAAAATTAAAAGAAATGAAGATGGGTTGATATATGATGAAAAACATAAAACAATCCCAATCTTAACACGATATGAAAAATCCAAAATTATAGGATTGCGCGCAAAACAAATTAATTCAGGTGGTGATTTATTTATCAAAGCACCCGCTAATATAATTGACGGTATAACATTGGCTAAAATGGAATTAAAACAAAAAAAAATACCGTTTATAATTAGAAGACCATTGCCTAATGGGAAAAATGAATATTGGGATATTAACGATTTAGATATAATGGAATAAATTTTATAAAAATTTAATAAACGATTTTATAAACAATTTATAAAAATATTAAATAAAAAATATTTTATATTTTTTAACGAAATGGTCTGGTTGCACCTCTAGATAGCATTGAATATATTTCTTTTTTTGTCATTACATTTGTATTTTTAAATAATATACTTGTTTTTGGATTTGATGACATTTGATTTTTCCCACAAGTACTACCCGTTGTAATTTTTTCATTTAAATGTTCATTGTCTTCTAAATTTCCATTTACAAAAGAGAATAATTTTGGATTATCACTTCGTACATTATATCTACCGTAAGGAAATCTATTACTTTGACAAATAAATTTTTTTACATTATCTCCTGTAAGCTTTATTGTTTCGTTTTGCCAAGTAATAACCGGCTCTACAAAATATGTTGCCAATAAATATGGTATGGGACCATTGTCCCACAAATATTTATTTTTAGTTATACCAATTAATATTTTTTTTTTTGTTATTTCTGGGTCGGTGGAATTTTGCATTCTATAAATATTAAAATTTATATCAACATAAACATTACTACAATCAAACTCCCAGCTTATTAAAACTTTTCTTATACCATATATATTTGCTTGTAACGAGTAACAATTACTTATGTCACACAAGTGTACGGTAATTTTATTTAATGAGATATCATCATACGGTCTATTTTTATTGATTATTTCATCGGTATTATTTAAAGTTATTTCTCTTATATTTGGCGTTATATCAAAGAACCCAGTTGGAACAATATCGTTTTTTTTTTTAATTGTAACATATGAAATATCCGTTATTTTAAGATTACTCTCGCGTCTATCTATTATATTATTTGATCTTTCTAATGATATATTATTAAAATATACATATTTAGCTCCAAAATTTTTTGTAATGACAATTCTATAATATTTAAAAGATTTATTAAAATTATTATCATTCTTAACCCATCTTTTAACGGTTCCATCTGTTGAATTTATAAAGTCATTAATATTATATGATAAATCGCATATATAATTCCATCCACCATCCTCATATTTTTCCTTGTAATTACTGTCATCATCAGTAGCAGAAGTAGCACCATCAGCACCACCAACAGCAGTTATTGGGGGACTCTTTTCCTTTCCAAACAAATGTAGTTCTTTAATATTGGCAGATATGTCATTAACTATAATATTCGTTGTGCTATCGGCTATTGATTTTTTCAAACCATTTATTGATATTGACTGTAATATATCGCTAGTGTCTTTAACTTCAAATGTAATAGTAATACCACTAATATTGCTGTTAGTTTTATGAACAAAATGTTGAATTCCACCAATTTTCACTTCATTACCAGTGTTTATGAATATATCTTTGATTGCATTAACATTTTCATCATATTTCAATCCAGTAAATTTACCGTATTCATCAAAAAAACTAAAATCTTGTATGTTCTTGTCTTCGTTTGCAGAGAGATTTTTATCATATAATAAAGAATGATCTAAAATAAAAGAATCAGTCGTCTCGGTAAATAATTCACTTACAGATTTACTATTTCTGTATTGTTCTGTATTTAAAAAATGTCTACTAAAATTTATATTTTCTCTTGCATAATTTTTCATAATAACAGAATTTTTAAATAATTTAATATTTTTTATTTTAATATATTTAGAACCAAAATTTTTAAATATCAATAACCTATAAAATCTAAATTGAACATCAATTTTTAAACCACGCGTTATTGTATAATTGTTTAATTTGTATTCTTTTTCTGTAATTTCATAATTGTAAAAATTTTCAACATATGAAAACCTATTTAATAGTTTCCAACCTGTATTGGATGATGGGTCAGTTTTATTACCAACATCATATTCTTTTCCATAAACATAAAAACTTTTTGGATTTGCGCTCATATCCTCCTCCGTACCAGTTATTGAAATTTGATCAACATATTGATTTGTGGATAAATCAACCATAAACCAATATCCATACTTTCCACCCGATGGATCAGACATATCGTATCTGTCTTCATCAACGGTATTATTGTTCGGTGAAAATGTTATTCCCGAAATGTCATACCACATTTCATTATTTGATAAATCATTGTATGATGGATCTTCACCGCTTAAACCCAAATAATCACCAGTTGTTTCATCAAAAAAATCTCCAGATTTAAATACATTTTCACCATTGGTCAATCCAGTAATATGATATGTTGTATCAAATGAATCGGATATGTCGGTATATTGATATGTTTCCATTGGAGTACTCGTGGTTATTTCACCACTTAATCCGCCAATTCTCCTTATTAAAATATGTTTTATATCATATTCATAATCATCATCTAATGTTATTTTATAATCATTATAATCTGCATTATCATTTCCAGATATATCTTGCAAACTAAATACCAATTTGAAATTAGCGTTTTTTTGTGTATTCGATTTTATTTTATTATCCAAACTTGTTAAATAAATGTATCTATCAACATTATCGCCAAAAAATATTTTTCCATCGCTATCAACAATTATAAATAATTTATGCGAATTGTTTGTATCACCTATTATTTTATAATCAGATTCTTCACCAAGTGGTCCATCACTTGTTTTATTATCACTACCAACCCCATATAAAATTTTATTATCTGTGAAAATTAAATTCAATGTTGATACAACATTTAAATCTTTAAATCTATTTACTCCGGGTCCTGATGGATTATAAAACTTATTAATATATATATCCGTACATTGGATATTATGACAAATATCAACACCGGTTTCATAGTAGTTCTTAATATTATTTGAAGTATATCCGGAATCGTGTGTTATTATTTTTTTAGTTCCTGAAATATCTTCAAAATTTATTTTATATGGTGGTTCAAAATCTGTCCCTTCATAATGTTGGTTTTTTAATTTTACTTGACACATATTCAATTTATACGCACCATTTGATTTAATAACGGCTCCCAACAAATAAATATTACCACTATAATCAACATTATATTTTTCAAAAAAAGATGTTCTATTTCCACAAATATCATTTTTCAATATACCATAATAATTATAACTTAGATCATTATAGGATATATCGCGATAACCACCTGCGCCTTTATAATCCAATACGTCATTTAAACTTAAATCGCCATAGTTTGTAAATACAGGATTTACAAAATCATCTTGATTTGGATAATTATTATTTGAACAATCTATAAAAGAAATATTTAATATTGCATTTTTTAAGTTATGCTTAAATATAAATTTGGTAATTGTATTACCATTAATATTAAAACTAGCATCGGTTGCAATAAATGTTTGTTTACCATACCATTGTCCTTTATTATAAATTGATAATTTGCCTATGGTTGTGCCATCATTATTATAATTATAAGAAATATCTGGTTGAATTTTTGAAATAAATTCTGATTTTAAGTTGAACGATAAATCTTCCCAATCTTCTTCATTTTCTTCATATAATGTTGAAAAAATTTCATAATCGGGATGATTATAGCTTAATGTACCATTTGAATTATTATCAATAGATGACACTATAGGCTGTTTAATTAAAATATCCTTTTTTTTATTTATATAAATAGCACCATCCTGGTGATTGCTTTGTTTATATTTAAATTTATTAGCATAATAAATTATTTTTTTATTATTATCATCACTACTCCCACTAACTATTGCATATTTTGGTATTTTTAATTTAACATACGCGCCAGGATATCCTGGATCAATATTTTCTGAATATTCTGCAAGTGTTTCATAATCATTAAATAAATTGTCATCATATTGAAAATCATTATCATAATTTTTATATAACTCATTTTCACAACCACTATCAGAAAAAAAACGCAATCTAGAACCTTTGTTACTTTCATCCGACATATTAAAAATATAAATATTATCTTCAGTTACATTAAAACTAATATCATTTTGTACTGTTGTTGTTCCGTAGTTAAATATTTTATCCGTTGTAAATAGTCCGTCTTTATCAATTTTTTTCCCAATGCTAATTTCTTTCATATTATCTTTGTTAATACTTTGATCAAAAAAGTTTAATCTTTCAAACATAAAAAAATTATTATCCCCCTCCAAAGAAATATTCGTCTTTACATTATAATATAGATTCTCACTTATATTTCTATTTACGTCAACCAATGGCAATGGACGAAATTCTAACCTATGAAAAAAACTATCATATAAACTTTGAAATAGAGTTTCATTTGAATATTTATAATCATCATTATTAATATTTATCAATAATCTATTACTATTATTAATACCCGTTATAAAAACATTTATATCATCAATTATGATATTATTAAATAAATCATTCGTTGATGTCGTATTTGTAGCTATACTTCCGCTACTATTATTAAATTTTAAATATTCCTCATTCAAATCTAATGTTTTTACATATAATTCCAATATACTACCTGATATATCAGATTGATCACCAAATAATAATGCCTTCTTTAAAATAAAAACACCGGAATCTTTATCAAGATCATTTGATAAAATAAAATTACCACTAAAATCATCGTTATATGCATTCCTAACTATTAAACTTATATTATAACTAAAATTATTTTCAAACATAAAACCAATTTTCTTATTCTCCAACCCAAAGTCATCAAATATTTCACTAGTTAATCCTAACATTTTAATCTTCATATGATTATCTTGACCTTCTTTTCCTTTATTATAAATTTTTTGAAAAGAAATATCATATCCTTCAATATAATTTGGATCTATTGTTAAAAAATAATTAAGACTTACATCAGGGATTCCATTGTTATAAGCGTCTTCGTTGGTATAAATTTTTACTTGAATTGAATTAATAGAAACATCTGCTGTGTAAAAATGCTCAGAAGTATAACTGTTTTTATTATCTGGGTCGTTGGGATCATATATCCAGTCATATGTTGAATTATTATTTGATATATCCCAAAGTTTAGCCACTATTTCTTTATCCTTACTACCGGTGTTAATTTTTATACACATATATGTTTCTGCGGTAAAACCACCATTTGCCGCATTATATTTACCAGCAATTACTGGAGGTAATTCGCTCGTTATATTATCGCTTGTTATTTCAAGTATATTATTTCCACTTACTTCTTTAATTTCACTAATTATTTTTTTAATACTTGTTTTTAATTCGTCATTTTCTATAATAATATCACTATTTGTTTTTGTATTAATAATGATTTTATTTTTATCTTGAATTTTTGCTCCATTTAAATTTCCAAAATAATCTCTTGAATAATTATTTACAAATTCAAAAGAAAAAACATTAACCCTAACGTCTAAATTATTATTAACATCGCTATAACTTAAATTATATAAATTTGTTGAGTCATAACCAGATTCGGCAATGATTTCAAACTTAATTATTTCACCACTAATATCTGATATTCTTAATGGTTTAATTTTCAATATAAATCCATTATTTTTAAAAATATTATCAAAATTATCATTTTTATATTCTTGTATATTTATTGATGTAAAATTATTAAACATCAATAGTTGAGAATTATTATTTTGCAACTCAACATTTATTTTTAATTTTGGAATAGGATTTATTAATGCATAAAATTGCAATGATAATTTTTCATCACTGAAAGAATTATTGGAATATGGTAATAAAATTTCTTTTCTATTGATAATATTAATTACCGAATTAATTGATATATCGGTGGTTTTATTCTTTTGCGGTTGAACAAAATCACTATATATTTTATATCTTGTGTGATTTTTTTTCCTACTAATTAAATTTTTATTATTAAAATAACCATCTTCAATAATAATTTTATTATATACGGTCCCTAAATCAAAAATTGTAAACCAATCTATTATACCATTTTCTTCTAATTTTAATGCAAATAAATTAAAATTTATAAACTCTTCGTCAATCTGTTTTTCTTGTTTTTGAATTAAAAGTTCTTTAATGTTATAATATTTGTCGTCGTGAAATATTTGAATATAAATATTATCAAATTTAATGTTAAAAATATTTAATTTATTGCTAGGTGACTTCGTATTATTAATTTTTGTAAAAATATTTTTTTTTATTTTAAATTCATTAAAATAATTATAATAAAATGAAACAATAAAATTCAAATTACCATTTTTATTACTGTTAAATGATACATCTGTAATATTTTCTATTAATACCATTGAATATATATATAAAAAATTATTATTTTTTTTATAAAAATACTAATTTTTTAAAATACTAATTATTTATTACATTTTTATTGAGAATTTCCACCACGAATACGGAGAAGAGTCAATTCTTCATTTCTACCTGATTCATCTTGACATATTGGTGTATATCTAACTGCTTGTGCTCCACTCAATTTTTCTCTATTGGAATATCTAATTTTACGACTTATATTGTTTTTAGATGAATGGTTTATTGGTCTGCATAATCCACACGGATCTATTTTTAATTCTTCTTTCACAGTTTCAATTATAACTTCTTTATCAATTGATGTTGAAAATAATTGGCCATAATTATATTGATTATCACTACTATAATAATTATCACTATCAATCGTACCGGTATTAATATGTTTCATCGGCTCCCAATTTGAAAATCTGTTTCTAATATCTTCACTTTCCATTTTCACAATTTTATGACTATTTAAACTATTAAAAAATACTTTTTCTTTATCGGTTGATGGTCTGATATATAAAGTATATATATTGGTTTCAAATTGTGAAGAGTTTAAATGTAATTCTTTGCCATCTATTTTTAAACCTGTATTAAATCTAACACCATTTTGAATTGTATTATCCACTATTTTAATTGGCAATCCATTATTATCTACTATATCTTCACCATTTTCATCAAGTTGAAAAAAATCATAAAATTTAGGTGGTTCTTGAACATATATTTGATAAGTAATACCATCAACCTTTATTAATAAATATTCCGTATTTTCTTTATATCCAAATGTTAATCCTATATTTTTGTTTTGTTTCAATAAGCTTCTAAAACTAGTCGCGCCTTCCATACCATCTCTATTTAATTCATAATAGTAATTGGGATCAAATTTAAATTCTATTTTAAATGATTTATCATTTCCAAAAGCACCAGAAGATTTAATAACACGGCTTTCCAATTTTTGATTACTTGTATCATATACCGTATGTGACCATCGCGATAGATATGGTATGCCATAATCAATCCCTGTTGTATTGTCTATTTTCAAATATTCCAATGAATTTGGTAATTTATTTTGACAAATATCATATAAAATATCATTTGAATTAAACGAAATATCACTGTTAGTTATATTAAAAAATAAATCGTTAAAAGATATATCACTTTCGCAATTTTCAATATTAAAATTTATGCCATCTTTTTTTTCAAAGGTAAATGTTCTTTTTATAACGCCAGATAAATCAAAATTATACCCATAATGTGTCGTTCCACTAATATCATATGTGGTTGATTGAAATGATGGGTTCCAAGACGTTGTCTCTGTCTTATGTGGTGTTTGTCTTATGCGAGGATCTTGAATACCATAATAATCATTTGGTAAAACCCAACCATTTGTGTTATTTGAAGATAAATCTTCCCCTAATATTTTATCGTATTTGCAATTATTTGGTGTCCAAATAAAAAATGTTATAACGACATAAGAAATATCTACACCTACCGATGAATCTTGAAGATCACTTTGTACTAAATTTAAATATTCTTTAAATCCCGTTTTATCGTCTCCTTCTAATGAAATAGTAATTGAATTTTCACCAGCATCCCATACCATATTTGTATAACCCGGATCATAAATAAAATCATCTTTTGTAAATTTATTGGTATCAAAAATTTGTGCATCAACTGTGTATGATTCTTCATCATTATTAATAATTAATTTATTTAAGGGAGATATATTATTATATACACCAGTTGGTTGAAATACATAATATGTCCAATAAAATATATATTGACCTTTAAATTTTTTCAATTTGTATTTAAATTCCGTGTTTGGAATACCGATGCTATTTAAACCGTAAAAAAAATTATTACTATCAAACTTGAATTCAATTAATTTATCAAATTGATTTTTATGATCGGTTGGAGGGTCGTTAGGTGATCCTCCATTATTATATAATACACCATTGTTGCTTAAATCGGTTTCTTTATTCAAGTCGGATATATCAATATTTAATTTTTCTTTCAACAAATCATTATCAATGTTAGCATTATTTAATTCACCAACAGCATTTTCTTTCTTGCCGCCGTGAATACCGAGATATTTAGAATTTGGTTCCCAAATATATAAGTATACTTTTATATATGTTTTATGAATATCACCTAACCAATAATTTATCAAATTTCTATTCAAAATAGATATTTCATAATTGGGGACATTCAATTTTAATTCACCAGAACTTCTTATAAATGTTATATTTAATTTTTGTGGTATATATGGTAATGTTTGAATTCGTGGTTTATTAAATAATTTAGAATTATAAATATATTTTTGTTTTATTTTGTTATTGCTATTATCGGGGTTTATTTTTGGATCTGGATTTAAACTTAGTTCTCTTAAATTTCTGTTATCATCGTATTTATAACTATTGGTATCATCCAATGAAGTTTTTTTAATACGACTTGATAATATTATATCATTTGATATATCTCTCAGATAGTAATTGCATAAAGATATATATGGAACTTCGTTATTATTAAATACATAATTATTGCTATTTGGGAATGCTGTCAAACCTAAATCCGCTGGTGATATTTCATTTGAAATGCTTTCAATTTGGTTATTTAAAAGATCAGAATAATAAGCAGCTTTTAATTTTACTGGCATTATTCCACGATTTTTTTGTGTATAAGAAGTTTTTGAACGCTTCATCCATTTTTGACGCAACAATATTTTTTCACTATCCGATAATGTTCTATCAACCTGTATTTCAAATTTACAATTTGTTGAACTTTTAATGGCAAAATAATTTATTCTAACAAATCTTTTTTTTGTATATATTTTCCATATTCTATCGTCTCTTATTTTAGAATCAATATTTGTTTGATTTACTTTATTATAAAAATTTAACAGATCAATAGCTCTTTGTTTATTTTTTGGAAGTATGGAACCATTTATATCTAATTGACTCAATAATCTGTTTGGATCAGTTATTTGCTGAGTGGATGTCTGACCATATTCATCCGTACCATCATCACCATTGATACGGGGTGAGGAAAATCTTCCAAATTTCATAAGAGTATCAGTATTATTTCTATAATCTCTTCTTGTTAGTGAAACTTTTTTACCATAAATATATCCTTGCGAGTCGTCTGGAAAGATATTACCATTTACAACTTTCTTTAATTCACCTTGTGCCATATAATAGTTATTGGTCCCATACGTTGCTAATGTTATATCCAAATCTCGCTTTGCTTCGGTTGCTTTATAATTCTGATAGTAAATAATATATGGACTGGCCCACCAGGACGAAAAATATCCACGATATATGTACATAGCATATTGGCTTTTATATAATCCGCCATCTGTATCAGGTTTTACAGCAATTGAGTTAATATTACTACCGTATTGTGAAGAATAAGGTGATGATGGTCCATATTGTTCTAATAATTTCGCTGTTCTCGTCGCATTATCACCTTCCTTAAGATATTGAGGTTCAACGATGCCGGACCACCACGACTTATAATAACCCGGATATGGTTGCCACCAATTTGAGATATTATCATATGCTTTGAAATCATCATTATAACGAGCTGGATCATATTTTATTTTAACACTTGAAGAATCAGCAACTTTTGCCGGAATATCATTTACTTCGGTATTTCTGCTTAAATCATAATCACTCATTGGTGTAATGTCATTCCATACTTTATTTTGGTTGTTGTCTTTTATTTCTATATTTTTTAAATTATGCAACCATACAATATTTTCATCATTGTTTTTTAATTTCTCCCATATAATTTTATTACCACTTAAATCACCAGCAACTATTTCCAAACGATCATAAACATCCGTTAGCGTATGTCTAAAATGGAAATCTTTTATTGTCAGGACTAATTCTCTGTCTTTACCAGCATCTAACACATAAGTATAATTTAACGGTTTTATTTGGGTATATGTTGGGTTATCCGAAAAATCTTTTAATATCCTATTATTGCCAGAAGAGTCAAACCCAACTTCACCGTCATCATCACTCGCATTGGCACTTCTCCAGTCAACCATATTTAAACTAAGATCATAGCGTGGTGTAATATTGGGATCCTCATTCATATTATATTTTATTGTAAACGGATAGTTATTAATTGGATTAAGTGAAACATCTGTGAATTGGACAATACCATTATTTGTGGTTGTATTTGTTGTATCTGTCGTTTGTTTGTGCGCGTGAAGATTATAACTCATAACTATATTACTTATATCTTTTCTACCGGGTGCGGTATCGTCTTCACCACTAATTCCTATATAATTTTCATCATTAAATAATATATTATCAATAAATGTAGAATCTGGTAGAACAATGGGTGGGTCTGGTGGCCGATAAATATCTTCAATATAATTCATTTTTAAAGATTGTAATATTGTTGTAAACCCCCTTGGTATTCCATTTATTTGGGGTATAATAAATCCATTATCACAAATATCATATTCTTTATATGGGTTTGTGGAATCATAAGGTGTCCCCCAATATTTAATATCGTTTAATTTACAACCATTATCAGCTATTTTTGTGACAAAATTATCATTAATAAAAATATACACATCGTGATAAGGTGGAACTGTTTTTTCGTTTTTTCTAATTTTATATCGTATATTAAATGGTTCTTTCACAACTGGGTCACCATTACTAATATCAAATTGGACTCCGAATAATGTTAAATCAATTATATTATCTGCATTTGGAAAAATATTACCACAAACATCTTTAAATATATATGACACAGTTGGGTTAGTTGAATTATCAACACCATTTCCAACAATACCCAATGAAAATCCTGAATTATTACTATTGTCTGCATAACTTGATAAAATATTACGACTACCATCTTGTAATTTAACTCCAGATGGACACATTAAAACTGCTTCCCAATTGTCAATATCACCATCATCCAATGGGTTTTCACCACCATTATTAAAAATATATTTTAAATTGACAAAACTAATATCTCGTTCACCATCAGCATTAATAAAATTTTTACTCAAATCAGTTATTTGAAATAAATTATCTGAAATATCTTTAATGGTATTTGCAGTAAAAATTTCTGTTGACTCGGAGGTTACATATATATAATTGAACACAGCTTTTTCAGATTGTGCATCTGCATCTGCTCCTACCCAAATTTTAAAATAATCATTCAAATCATTGCATTCGCATTGTAATTCTGGCTCGTTCTCACCATCCAAGTATACTAAAATTTTATTATTAGCTTTTACTATTTTTAATAAATAAGTTTTGAAATTTTGGGCACGAGTTGTATGCGTCTGGCCGCCCGGATAATAAATATATAAGTAATTACAATTCCATACTATTTTATATTGGTTTAGTGTACTACCCCACTCCCAAATTGGTTTATTATTATTATTAGTGTCTTCTTTTGTAAGAATAAAAAAATGATCATTGCAAGTTGCATTTTTAATAATAGAAGTATTTATTTCAATATCACCATTCCAGGATTTTGGTTGCTCTGAATATTGATCGTCTGTTATTTTGGTTTTAGATAACCCCGTAAACACTGATGCTGATACTTGAACATTTTCTCCAGTGTTTGCATTGCCTACAAATGATTTCCCGGGATAAGTATATATACCACGTGAATTGGCAGCATTATATTGGTATCCAACTATATGATTCGCGTAAAATACCCTACTTCTATGACTAACATAATTTTGATCCAACCCCGGTTCATTATTACTATATCCAGTATATAAAGTTTGATTTAAACCGTTATCTAAATAGTATGTTGGGGTTTCTTGTATTCTTGCATCAGTAATTCCACTATAATTATCTGGTAAAAACCAACCACTAGAATTTACCAATCCATCGTTATTATTAATATTATTTGGTGTCCATAATAAAAATTCAAAAAATATTCTCATATAATCTTTATTTGACTCATTATTTGATTTACCTAAAGTTGTATAATATTTTGAAAAATAATTACGCATATTTACCAAATCAGAATTGCCAATAGTTAAAAAAATTTTATCAAATGTAATATTATTAAGTTCCATATTTATTTTTTTATTATCATATAAAAAATCAACGTGTGGTATTTTAATACTTGATACAAATATACGATTTTTATGCTCTTTATTAATTACTATACCGTCAGAAGAATTTCCACTACCATCCAATACAAAAAACCATTTACCTGGTCTTAAAATAAAATTTCTTGGATTCTCCAATCTTCCATAATCTTTATTTTCGCTTATATCAAATGATAAAGTTTTAAATTTAGATTCAACATTAAAATTAGTATCAAAATTATTTGCAGAAACATCGTTTTTTCCAATTTCAATTTTGGTGTCAATATCTTTAATAATTTTGTCTATTGTATTATCTGACATATCGTCATCCCCAAATTCCTTTGGTTTAAAAATATAAATATATCTCTCGTTTCCTATTCCTGATTCATTTGTTATGTTCAAATTATTATATGGATTTCCACTATTATCATATAGTATGTTATATGTTAATTTTACCGGTTTGAAAATATTGCCGTGACTTTCTTGAAAGTTGTTTCCATTAAAATAATCATAATACTCTCCTGATTTCGTTTCCCATTTATTTCCATCCCAATAATAATATTCTATTATTGTTTCATCCATTAATATATATTTAAAATATATATATATTAATTTTTAACATTTCCACCGATTACTACATACCAAACAACTTATAAAAGTCGTTATGGGTTCGTCTGCAGATCTCGTTTGTAATTGGTAATAAGTGCATTTTCTCTTCCCACATTTGAAACATTTAAATTCATCTGTTGCTGCCGACATATTCACAGATGTCATATTTTTATCACGTTTTATTTTTGCATCAATTAATTCTTTCCATTTTTCAGGACACATTTCTTGATGAGACATTTTTTCTAGATTGGATGTTTTTATTTTTTTTTTTTTAATTTTATTAAGAAATTTATCATTTTTTAGATTTAAATAAATACTTCTTA
>Ga0115570_10000381_pt1 | contig 36109 bp, 30 predicted proteins | sample COGITO_mtgs_1205_3_FD_87294 | JGI IMG/M metagenome (GOLD analysis project Ga0115570, IMG submission 87294) | Pelagic marine microbial communities from North Sea - COGITO_mtgs_120524 | ecosystem: Environmental > Aquatic > Marine > Epipelagic | place: Germany:Helgoland, sampling site Kabeltonne... | reverse complement strand
GGCGTCCCCTTCTTTGAGGCGGGCCGAGCCAAAAATGCTGACGCAGGGACCAATTCGAGACAGGCGTTCGTAGCCTTCCACAAATTCGGACATGATTTTAAAAATGGCCCAAGAATCGTTGGTTCGGGTTTCGTTCCAGGACTTCCGTTTGAAGGCTTCGGAAATGGAATCGGGAGATTTACTAGCCATAGAAGGAATTAACTAGGTTAGAAGGTACATCTATTTCATGGGATTCCCATGACTCCACGCCTGTCAACCCACCTCTTTCTGAAGCGGAATCGATCCGTTTTGACCCATTTGAAGGGCTCGGGCGATAAAGGGTGCGGTCAAGCTCTCGGTAGACATGGCCAAGACTTCAGGGGTGCCCACGGCCACAATGCGTCCGCCTCCCGCTCCGCCTTCGGGGCCGAGGTCAATCATATAGTCTGCTTGCGTCATCACATCCACGTTGTGCTCAATGATGAGCGCGGTATTCCCTTTTTGAACCAAACGCTGAATGACCTTCATCAAAATCCGAATGTCTTCAAAATGCAGTCCAGTGGTGGGTTCGTCCAAGATGTAGAGCGTCTGCCCCGTGTCGCGTTTGCAGAGTTCGGTCGCTAATTTGATTCGCTGTGCCTCTCCGCCACTGAGTGTCGTGGAAGGCTGTCCTAGCGTGACATATCCAAGCCCAACTTCGACTAGCGTTTTCAGCACCTTCTTGATTTTTGGTACCGCTTCAAAGAAGGGGAGGGCATCTTCAATGGACAGGTTGAGCACATCCGAAATGCTCTTTCCCTTGTAGCGAACCTCCAGCGTTTCGCGGTTGAAGCGCTTGCCTTGGCAGGTTTCACAGGGCACGTAGACATCGGGAAGGAAGTTCATTTCAACCGTGCGCATGCCACCACCTTGGCAGGTTTCACATCGCCCCCCTTTGACATTGAAGGAGAAGCGGCCCGGGGCATAGCCGCGGACTTTGGCCTCGGGTAATTCCGCAAAGAGTTTTCGAATGTCATTGAAGACATTGGTATACGTCGCGGGGTTAGATCGTGGCGTTCGTCCAATCGGACTTTGATCGACATCAATCACTTTGTCAATGGACTCGACCCCTTCCAATCGAAGATAGGGTTCTGGTTTGGTGAGTAAGCCATGCAAGGGTCCTGCCAAGGCAGGAAACAGCGTGTGGTTAATGAGCGTAGACTTGCCACTTCCGGAAACCCCGGTCACGACCGTCAGAGTTCCCAAGGGTATCTCTAGGTCCACTTGTTTTAGGTTGTGCCCCGTGGCTCCCACAAGGCGAAGAAACTCGCCGGAACCTGGTCTTCGGACCTCGGGGATGGGCATGCGCAATTCGCCACGCAAGTATTGGCCAGTCAGACTGCCCGATTGGGCGACGGCTTCAAAGGTCCCTTCGGCAACAATCCGTCCTCCATGCATACCGGCACGGGGGCCCATATCTACAATGTGGTTCGCAGCACGCATCATGTCCTCATCATGCTCTACGACCACCACCGAATTCCCTAAATCACGCAGTCGTTCTAAACTTTGGATCAGTCGCCGATTGTCTCGTTGGTGCAAGCCAATGCTGGGCTCATCCAAGATGTAGAGTACATGGACGAGTTGAGAGCCAATTTGTGTGGCCAAACGGATCCGCTGTGCCTCGCCCCCACTCAGTGTACGTGTGCTCCGATTGAGACTGAGGTAGTGCAAGCCCACATCGACCAAAAACCCTAAGCGCGTGCGCAGCTCTTTGACAATCTCACCGCCAATACGGGCTTGAGAAGGGCTGAGCTTGGGCAAAAGAGCGTCTAACCATTGGGCTAGATCACCCAAGTCCCGGGCGGCGAGGTCCGCGATGCTCTGGTCCAAAATTCGGAAATGTAAAGATTCCCGTTTGAGACGTTGTCCTTGGCAGCTCGGGCAAACCTCTTCGATCATAAAGTCATCGGCCCAACGCTGAAGGGTTTTGCTTTGGCTCTCGTTTTTTTGAGATTCAATAAAAGCGACTAATCCTTCATATTGGATATTGATTTTTCGCGTGACACCGACCATCTTGTTGGTGGTGGTGAAAGACTCCTCATGGCCATGCAAGATGGCATTCTTTCCTTCTTCGGATATTTTCTCCCACGGGGTGTGCAAATCAAAGCCAAAGCGAATGCCCAAATACTCCATTTGCTGGAAGATCCATGAACGTCGATAGGTGCCAAGAGGCGCGAGGGCACCATCGTGGAGGGTGAATTTAGGATTGGCGACGACTTTGGCCATGTCTACCACTTGGACGTGGCCCAAGCCATGGCATCGGGGACATGCGCCTTTGGGGGAGTTAAAACTGAAGCTATTGGGTTCCGGTTCGGGATAGGAAACACCGGTGGTGGGACACATCAAATGCCGGCTGAAGTGCACAATTTCCTCACTGTCATAATCGGCGACGAGGATATTCCCTTTTCCTAAGCGCATGGCCGTGACAATGCTCTTCTTGATACGCTCTTCACTGGACTCCTCCACGACGAGGCGGTCAATGACAATTTCAATGTCATGGGTTTTGTATCGGTCGAGTTTGAGACCCCGGGTGATGTCCGTCCATGTTCCATCAATACGGGCGCGCAAATAGCCCTGCTTTGCCATCGTCTCAAAGAGTTCGCGGTAATGTCCTTTTCTCGATTTGACGACGGGAGCAAGTAAAGCCATGCGGCGTCCCAGAAATCTTGCTATGATTTGCTGTCGGATTTCATCGTCCGTGTAGCTGACCATGGGTTCATTCGTTGCGAGCGAATAGGCTGTGGAGGTGCGCGCGAAAAGAAGGCGCAAGAAATCATAGACCTCGGTCACGGTGCCGACGGTGGATCGCGGATTGCGATTGGTGGTCTTTTGCTCGATGGCAATGACGGGACTTAAACCATCGATTCGGTCTACATCGGGTCGCTCCATGCTGCCCAAAAACTGCCGGGCATAGCTGGAGAACGTTTCCATGTACCGACGTTGTCCTTCCGCATAGAGCGTGTCGAAGGCCAAGGAGGACTTGCCGCTTCCACTCAATCCCGTAATGACGACGAGGGCTTCCCGAGGAATGGTGACGTCAATGCCATGAAGGTTGTGCTCTCGGGCACCGAGGATTTCAATTTTTCCAGCCATAGCCTTGTTAACGTGTCGGCGAACCGGATGTTTGTTGTTTCGGGATAGCGGGAACAGCCACCCATAAAGTGTCTCCTTTCGGATCACTCAAAAAAGCTTCGCGCAACCAGGGATTGTGGCGCTTGAGTTCGTTGTAGCTCCAGCCAAATAGGTGCGCCCATTCTCCCCAGCTCGCTACGGCGCTGTCGACGGGCACGTGGCGATCATCCCACGGCGCATCGTAGTCGGCCGGGCTCAGATCAAAACCATAGGCCCGAGGTTGTTGCATGATGCATTTCAGGGCCAAAATGCGAAAGACATAGCGCTTCGTTTCTTCATTGAGTAGGAGGTCGTAGTACTGACTTTCGGCCTGGCGGTCCATTTGACGCTGAAGCCCGCTCATGCCCATGTTGTAGGACGCGGCGGCGAGCGTCCAAGACCCGAATCGTTCTTTTGCGGACCTCAAATAGGCGGCGGCCGCGCGCGTGCTCTTTTCCAGGTGGTAGCGCTCGTCTACCTCGTCGTTCACCGTCAATCCCAAATCCTTCGCGGTCCCCGGCATGAGCTGCCAGAAGCCCGCGGCTCCGGCGGGGGAAACGACCGGAGCGAGCCCACTTTCGATCACCGCCAGATAGAGAAAGTCATGCGGAATGCCCTCCTCTTCCAAAATGCGCCCCATAGTAGGGAGGTAGCGGCTGCTTCGCTTCAGAAGCTGCAGGGTATTGCTGTGCCAGTAGGTGTTGGTAAGTAGTTCTTTGCTCAGACGTTCTTGGACATCCTCGCTGTGCAGCGGAACGTCTTCCCCGGCCAATTCAAGTTGTTCGGGAAGAGGGACCAATCGGGTGTGGTTGTGTTCGGACAGGAAGTGCAAGCGCTCACTCAGGGTACTTGGGTCAGGAATGCCCCAGAGACCGAGGAGGAGAAGGGTTGCTGCCCCGAGGTGGAGATGGGCTCGTTTCATGCCGGGGTGTATTCTGGCCCAACAAAAGGGGAATCAAAGCTGGCGAAGGCCATGCCCTGTTGGTCTTTCTCCGAAATACGGAAGTTGGTGGGCGATTCGCCCCACGCATGGGTCCAATCAATGCCCAAGTCGGCATCTCGGTAATCGATCGCACCCTCCGAGGCCGGGGCATACAAAGCGCTGCATTTGTATTGAAAAATGCTGTGGTCGGCCAATGTCAGGAACCCATGGGCAAAGCCCGCGGGAATAAACAGACGGCGGTGATTCTCCGCACTCAAGACGGTGGCAAAATGCTTCCCGTAGGTGGGCGACGCGGGGCGCAAGTCAACCACGACATCGTAGACCGATCCTTGAACAACCGATACGAGTTTGGCTTGGGCATGCGGGGGGCGCTGAAAATGCATACCGCGCAGAACCCCTCGGTGGCTCATGCTCTCGTTGTCCTGAACCCAGGAGATGGAGCCCTCGTCCCGATAGGTTTCCATAAAATATCCCCGTGCATCGCCATGAATGCGAGGTTCAAGGAGGAGCACCCCATGCAGGGGTTCTTCGATGAGTTGTAGGCCAAACGTAGTCATGCTTCAAAGTACAATTTTGTCCATGCTTCTAACGCCGCATGGGAAAGTGGATTGCCCGCCACGATTTGGCCGGCATGGAGTAGGGTCAGGTCGGATACCATCGTTCCATGAAAATGGCCCACATGGCCACCGGCCTCGCGGACTAACAAAATCCCGGCCGCAACATCCCAGGGGGCGAGTCCATGTTCAAAAAACGCTTGAAATCGGCCCTCTGCGACCCATGCGAGATCCGATGCGGCGGAACCAAAACGGCGCACCCCTCGAGACCCTTGAAAGCAAGCGCGGAGAACCTGAAGGTAGGCCTCCATGGCATCAAAATCATGGTAGGGGAAGCCCGTCGCTACGAGGCCCTGATCGATCGTGGGGCCATGCGCGATGGAGAGCCGACGATCGTCGCAAAACGCTCCCTCTCCACGTCCAGCCCAATAGAGCCGATCTTGACCCAATTCGTACACCGCAGCCCATCGCAAGGAATCTCCATCCATCAAGGCTAACGAAATGGCATACGGTGGGAGATTATGAATAAAATTGGTGGTCCCATCCAAGGGATCAATTACCCAATTGAATCCTCCTTCGACCCAATCTTGGGTGCCGCCCTCTTCCCCTAAAAATCCTGAATCTGGCAAAATGGCCTGAAGGCCTTGAATCAAAGAAATTTCTGCCTGGCGATCAACATAGCTGACCAGGGAATTGAGGCTTTTGGTTTCGACCTGATCCCGATCAAAATTGCGACGTTCGGCCTGAATCCATGCACCTACTTGGCGCACCAATTCACGGGTTGCACTTTTTTGTGCCTCGCCCCAACTCATGAGGCCACAGAGGGTTGAACGATGGACTGAACGCTCATGGTATCCTGGGCATTCCAGGGACCCAACACGATGTGTTCGACGGTTCCTGCGCGTTGCGTATCGAAGGGGGCCGAAACCCGGATGTAGTTTTCGGTGTAGCCCTGCATGTAGCCTTGGCGGTCCGCATCCTCCCAGAGCACACGTCGGACACTGCCTTCGTGGGCGAGGGCAAAGGCTTTCTGCTTCTGGGCGCTCAGCAAGCGCAGCCGGTGGTTTCGGGCTTTGCGTTCCACAGGGGGTACGACGCCGGGAAGATCGATGGCTTCGGTGCCTGGGCGCTCCGAGTAAGTGAACACGTGCAGGTAGCCAATGGGCAAGTTTTGCAAGAACTGGTAGGTGTCGAGAAAGTGGTCCTCGGTTTCACCGGGGAAGCCTACAATGACGTCCACCCCAATGCAGGCATCGGGATGCCGTGCGAGGATGGCCTCCACGCGTTCCTGATAGAGCTCACGCTGATACCGGCGCTTCATCAAGCCCAAGATCTCATTGTTTCCGCTTTGCAACGGGATGTGAAAGTGTGGGACAAAGCGCTGGCTTCCGGAGACAAAGTCGATGACTTCTTGGTTCAACAAGTTGGGTTCAATGCTCGAGATTCGAATCCGGTCCAATCCATCGACTTCATCGAGTGCAAGGAGCAGATCGATAAATCGGTGGTCGTGCCGCTTGTTACCCAACTCTCCTTTGCCGTAGTCCCCGATGTTTACTCCCGTGAGCACGACCTCCTGCACCCCCTTCTTGACCAGTGCCCGTGCTTGGGCCACCGCTTGATCGAGAGGGGCCGAACGGCTCACGCCACGGGCCATGGGAATGGTGCAATAGGTGCATTTGTAGTCGCAGCCGTCTTGGACCTTGAGAAAGGCGCGTGTGCGGTCACCAAAGCTATACGCTGCCTGGTATTGCTCCACGGCTTGAATGTCGCAGGAATGGATTTGGGCTTCGGACTGTTTGCTGAGGTCGGTGAGGAATTTGCGCAAGTGCAATTTTTCCTGGGCCCCAACGACGAGGTCCACGCCTTCCATGGCGGCAATCTCTGAGGGGCGAAGCTGCGCGTAGCAGCCAGTTACGACGACAAAGGCTTGGTCATTGGCGCGCAGGGCTTTGCGCACGACGGCGCGGCATTCTACGTCCGCTTGGTTGGTGACGGAGCAGGTATTGATCACGACGACATCGGCCCCTTTGTTCAAATCTACCAAGTGCATACCCGCCGCCTGGAGATCACGGGAGATCGTGCTGGACTCGGCAAAGTTTAGCTTGCAGCCCAGGGTGTGAAACGCAACAGATTTTCCAGAAAGCCCCATCGCGCGAATTTACGGCTTTTCATCGGTGCTATCTTTGGGACATGGCGACGCGCATCTCCTTTATTCGAAACTTTTTTCTCCTCGGACTTTTGGCCCTGGGAGGGAGTTGCCAATCCGATGCTACCCTTCCGGAAGGGGAGGTGTTTCGGTACAATGAACCGACCGCTATTGGCAGCCTGGATCCGGCCTTTGCCAGTGATCAAGCCCATGGGTGGCTGTCCAAACAGCTCTTTTCGACCTTGGTCGATAGTGATTCAACCTTGTCCCCCGTTCCCCAGTTGGCCCATAGCTGGGAAGCCAGCCTCGATGGCCTGGAATGGACGTTCTACTTGCGCACGGATGTGTACTTCCACGATGACCCTTGCTTCCCGGGCGGTCAGGGCCGGCGAATGACAGCTACCGATGTCGCCTTCTCTTTGGAGCGAATGTTGGCCACGGAGACCTCCAGTCCGGGTTGGTGGATTTTGGCCCATGTAGGCCGAATTGACGTGCTTGACTCCGCCACGATTCGCTTTCGAATGACGCAGCCCGAAGACGCCTTCTTGGGGCGCCTGGCCATGCCGTATTGTGGCGTCGTAGCTCCGGAAGCGGTCGAGATGTATGGCGCCAACTTCTCGAGCCACCCGGTGGGGACGGGTCCCTTTTACTTGAAAGCCTGGGCGCGTCAGGAGAAAATTGTTCTGCGCCGTCATCCTCGGTATTTCGGTCGCGATGCCGCGGGTCAACCCTTGCCCTATCTGGAAGCCGTGGCGGTGCGCTGCATTCCGGATCGCCAAGCGGCTTTTTTGGAATTTGTGAAAGGCGAATTGGATATGGTGAGCGGGATCGATGCCTCCTACAAAGACCAACTATTCACACAGGAGGGCGTACTACAGTCTCGGTGGGAGGGACGCCTTACCCTGGAGAAAGCGCCGTTTTTGAACACGGAATTCCTCGGGATACGACAAAAGAACCCATCCCCCGCGTATTTGGGCGATGTCCGCGTCCGACAAGCCTTGAACTGGGCCATCGATCGGGCTTCGATGATGCGCTACCTCAAAAACAATGTGGGCATCCCAGCACACGGGGGCATCCTTCCAGCGGGCATGCCTGGCTACCGCGAGGTCGAGGCATGGGAAGAAGCGGGAACCCCGGGATGGTCCTTTGACCCCGGTCGAGCCAAGGCGTTGCTCCACGAAGCGGGCTTGCTCGATGCCGAAGGCCGACCCAAGCCCGATTTGGAACCCATCGTCATTTCCACCACCGCGAGCTACCGGGATATCTGTGAATACATTCAAAGTGCCTGGAATCAGTTGGGCCTGCCCGTGCAGGTTCAAGTCATGCCTTCCGCTGCATTTCGGGAAGACAAAGCGAACGGTCGACTGCCCGTCTATCGGGCGAGCTGGATTGCGGATTATCCTTCTGCCGGAAATTACTTCATGCTGTTTGATTCCAAGTGGGCCGCACCCTTAGGGGCCAATGCCTCCCAAATAGAATCCCCTGAACTTGATGCGCTCATTCATGATTGGCCAGCTCAGGAGCGGGCCGGAACGGGAGCGGAGGCATCGTTTAAGTTGGATCAAAAACTCCATCATTCGGCCCTCATGGTTCCCCTGTTCTATGATGAGAGTATTCGCGTTCTGCATCATGAATGGGTGGGCATCCCGCCCCATCCGATGAATATGCTGGATTTAAGTCGTGCCCGCCGCCGTTAAGGCTTGGCTGGCCCCAAATCCACCCATATGGGGTGGTGGTCGCTATCTCCTTGGACGACACGGCGCATGTCCACGGCTTCCCATTCGGGTTCAAAAAGCACCCAATCTATGCGCAGTGGAAACCCCCACACCCCCGAATAGGTCGATCCAAAACCGCGCCCGCGCTGTGAAAAGGCATCCTGCCATCCCCCCATGCGAAAGGCCGTATTGCTGCTAGGGGCATCATTGAAGTCTCCCAAAAAAAGGAGTCCAGGTCGCTCCGATTGGTCGGCCCATGCGAGGATTTGGTCGACTTGCTGAGCGCGAACTTTCGCGGTGCGCGTGAGCTTCCAAGCCCCTCGAAATAAGGATGTAGAAATCCCGGCGGAATCGCGTTCCGCCTCCGCCTCACGAGCCACAAAAGTGGTCGTCACGAGATGGACGTTGACTACCCGAACAAGTCCTTGGGGTGTTTCGATGTCTGCCCAGACGAATCCCCGGTGGCCGGGGTAATCCGCTTCAAAAGCTTCAAAATTCCACTGTCGGATGGGGTATTGGGAGAAAATTTGTAATCCTTGATCGATGTGCTCCGTGTGGTAGGGGTACCAACCCTCCAGCGCGCGTTGCGGGCCAGATCCCAAGCGATTCTCCTGAATCGCTAGGATATCTGCATGAAGGTCCAAGGCGTTCTGTTGCATTCGGGCTTCGGTCACCTCCGTATCGGTCCAGCTGGCATTGCGCCATTGATGCACATTCCAGGTGGCCACGCGCAAGACACCTTCATGTCCAATGGCCGTATTTACATGGAGCCAGCCTCGGCTTTGGGGCCAAGTAAGTGCCAAAAGGGTGAGGCCAATCAGGGCGGTCCAACGAAATTGGCTGGCCGAATACAGGGTCCAAGCAGCATGCCAAAGGAATAAGATAGGCCAGGCCAAGGCGAGCGGAGCGAGCCATGGAAAGGGATTCGGGGCGAGGTAATAGCCCAAGATGGAGCCTAGTGTGAAGGGTAAGGCTACCCAGTGTGGCCAGGCGGCCATCCAGCGCCAGAGCGTTTTAGTTTTGGCCATAACGCTTCAAAAAGTCCTTTTCCTGGGGGCTGAGTTTCTCGTAGCCCACCTTGGAAATTTTTTCTAAGATGGCATCGAGTTCCAAGGTCTTTTCTCGGACCACACGCAGGGGAGCGCGGCTCCCAAAGCGCGACGTTCTCCAGCTGAAGCCAGTCAGATATTCCGGGGAGCGCCCCAAAACCCACCCAGCCAAGGCGCCCCCTAAATGGGCGACTTGCCCCCCCCCATTTTCTCCGGAGAGCCCTGCCACGCTGATAAAGAGCAGGATGGCCGAAACAACCCAAAGAGGGACTTTGAAAATCCCCAAGAGGTAGACGGGCATACGGGGCGACATACGTGTGGCCGCCAAAAGCAAAGCGAGCACACCCGCAGAGGCACCCATAAGAGGATTCCACCCCGGGGACCACAGGCTGATCAAAACAAAAGCGATTCCGCCCGTGATGATGCCCACCAGAAATAAGCGGACGACCTGGAGATCGGTCCAAAACGTTTTCAGCATGTGGCCGGCAAAGTAGAGCATCACACAATTGAGCAGCAGGTGCATGAATCCGTAATGCAGAAAGCCATAGGTTAGAAGGGTCCAAATTTGGCCAATCTGCCAGTTGGCCCACGCCGGTAGGGCCACATAAGACAGGAGGGCTCCCTCCAGGTTGACGTGTCCAAGCCATCCCAGTACTTCAAGGATCGTTTGAAGCGCGAAACACGCAATCAGCACTCCGATCCATGCGTGTACGCGGGATTCTTTAAGCCAACGCCGCAGGTTTTGAACGGCGTCATTCTGATGGCTGGGTGGGAAAGCGAGCCCCATAGGTCAGTAGCGACGAAATTGTTTGCCTTTCCAATAGCGGAGAAGGAGGAAGCCAAAGAGCATCCCGCCAATGTGTGCAAAGTGGGCTATGTTGCTTCCTGAATTGGAGAATCCCGCAAAGAGTTCGAACAGGCCATAGGCCAAGACAAAATACTTGGCCTTCACGGGCATTAAGAAGTAGAGGTAAATCCGCTGGTTGGGATAGGTCATTCCGAATCCGAGCAACAGTCCAAAGACTGCGCCCGATGCACCGACGGTTGGGATGTAAAGCATCATTTGAGCCATTTGACCGGCCTGAAGACTACCCATCACTTGGTATTCATTCACATAACTGTAGTATTCGAACATATTCACCCCCAAATGGCAAAGGGCGGCTCCCAATCCTGTTACGAAGTAGAAGATGAAGAATCGCTGGCTGCCCCAGAGGTTTTCTAGCGACATGCCAAACATCCACAAGGCGAACATATTGCCAAAAATGTGGCTGAAGTTGGAGAGGTCGTGAAAGAAGAGGTGGGTAACCAGTTGATACGGTTGGAACTCGGGAGATTGCGGCAGGTAGAGTCCAAACATGGCCAAAAGGTCCAACCCCATTTGCGCAAAAACGATGCTCGCAAAGTAGGCCAGGCCGTTAATGATCAGCAAGTTTTTGATGACTGGAGGAAGCAGGGAAAAGGAGCGAGGTTGGAACATATCAGTGGAATTGGGCGGAGAGCGCCGCTCCATCTAAAATACGCGCAATGGGTTTGCCTTGGGCATTCGTCCAAGGATTGGGACAAGCAAAGAGTTCGTCTAGGATTTGGCGCAAGTCTGACGTCGCGGGCAAAGGGGCATTTCTGACCCATTCTTCAAGCCAATGGTGCACGGCGGAAGTCAGGGCTTCCTCTTCCTGAAGCGGGTCCGAGGCGAGCATCGAATCCAGCCAGGCCATGGCCTCGGAAGCGGCTAAGAAATACGGTCCTGCCACCATGGTTTTTTCTGCTCCTTCCGCAGTCCACTGAAAGCCCAATCGGGGCAAAATGTCCACCCAAGCCTCCCACCGAGGCAGGGAGGGGCTATCGATGGGTTCAGGGAAAAGCCAGGTTTGGGCCGCAATGGGTTCGCCCTCGTGCAGGGCCGCGGCGGTGCGTTGTTGTAGGATGTGTCGACGTGCCCGGGGAATGTGCACGGTGACCAAGCCATTTTTTAGCGAGGCGACCGCAAAATGGGGAGGGAGGGCCAGGCAAAAACTTTCTCCGGCACCGGAGGTCGGGCTGCTTTCCAGAGACGGAGCTTCCCAGGTGAGTTCACCCTGATCGTGTGGGACGCGGCTTGGCGGAGCAAAGAAGTCGAGGGACTCCCGCGCGGTGGCCTGATGGCTGAACCCAGGACTGTCCGTTCGGAAGGGATTGTAGCTGGGGTTCACTTGGATTTGGGGCGCCGCCGGGGAATGATTCGGATTCAGATCCACATGGTAACCCAGGTTGGCCTCAAAATCGAGTGTGGGCGCAATTTGGTGGATGCCCAAGGCACGCTTCACGGCACTGCGCACAATGGCGTAGATGGCCCGCTCATCCTCAAATTTGACCTCGGTCTTCGAAGGATGCACATTGACATCGACGCGGTCCGCCGGGACGGTCAAAAACAGCACATACGCGGGGTGGTGTTCGGCAGGAATCAGTCCTTCAAAGGCCTCGACGACGGCCCGATGTAAATAGCCACTGCGAATGGGCCGCTTGTTGACATAGAGGTACTGATCGCCGCGGGTTTTGCGGGCGTGCTCGGGCCGAAGAACAAAGCCCTCGGTCTTGACGACATCGGTGTTTTCCTCGACTGGAACCAAGCGTTCATTGGCTTTTTTACCCATGACTTGGGCCACCCGCTGTCGGGCGTTCCCTGCTTCGAGCATCCAAACATCTTGGCCGTTGTGCTTGAGCGTAAAGCGCAAGGCCGAATGCGCCAAAGCGATAGAAGTAAAGGTTTCTGAGATGTGCCGAAATTCAATCGCGTCATTCTTTAAAAACTGCCGGCGGGCAGGCACGTTGAAGAAGAGGTTCTTGGCCGTGATGGTGCTTCCCACTAAGCCGGCACTCTTTTTGGCTTGACCCAGCCTTCCTCCTTCACAACTGAGTTCGGTGGCCACGGCGACCTGGGCGGTTCGGCTCTTGATGGTGGAATGGGAAACGGCCGAAATCGAGGCCAGAGCCTCCCCCCGAAACCCCATGGTGTGCAATGCAAAGAGGTCGTCCGCGGACTGAATTTTTGACGTGGCATGACGCGCAAAGGCGGCGGCTAAATCTTCTGGGACGATCCCCGAGCCATTGTCCATGACTTGAATGGAGGTGCGCCCTGCATCCAGTATGGCGACATGAATCTCTGTCGCCCCTGCATCCAAGGCGTTTTCCATCAATTCTTTCACGATGGAGGCCGGCCGCTGAACGACTTCGCCGGCGGCAATTTGGTTGGCAACCTCTTCGGGAAGGTGGTGAATAGGGGGCATCAACTTAAAGGACGTGAGGAATCGTCAGATAGCGTAGCACAAAGTAGGCCAAAGCACCTAGGATCAAAATCAATACCAATGGTCCGCGTGCCGCGCTCCCTTTAGCGCGAGTGGTGCGCTTGGCTGCCCAAGCCTCGCGGAGCTGTTCGCGGCGATTTTCTGCGGAGCTCAGAGGTTGGCCCTCGCGAGCCGCACGGAGCGACTCCATTTTGGCTTTTTTCTCATCGTAGTAGCGGTGCTGGAGGGAAAACCCCCGTGGCGTACGTTGTTTAGAAAAGGCAGAAAAGAGTCCCATAGACCCTCAAAGGTAAACCCTTTTTTGGGGTACATTTCGGGTATGGTAAAACGTATGTGGCCCGTTACGCTGGCCCTGCTTTCTTTTGGATGGGGACCAGCGGAATTCACGGAGATGAATGCCTATGTTTCCAGGAGTTACGAACGTTGGATTGCCTCGGCGACCGTCGAGGACTTGGCCGGTCAAATGATCATGGTGGCGGGCTACAGCCGCCAAGGCGAGAGCCACCTGCAACAGCTCGCCACCTGGGCAGAAGCTGGTCAAATAGGGGGCATCATCTGGATGCAAGGCGGTCCCGGACGTCAGCGCCATGCCATAGCGCTCACGCAAGCTGCCGCCATGCGCGGGACGGGCCTGCCCTTGCTGAACGCCCAAGATGCGGAATGGGGTGCCTCCATGCGCCTGGATTCCCTGGAACGCTTGCCTTGGCCCTTGACGCTCGGTGCTACGCGGGATCCGGAATTGGCTCGGGCCTACGGCAAATCTCTTGGGCAAGAGTCTCGTGCCCTTGGTATTCATGTGAACTTCAGTCCGGTGGTGGATCTCAATACCAACCCGGCTAACCCGATCATTGGCCAGCGTTCCCTCGGATCCGATGTAGACCAGGTAAACCGAATGGCCTCCAACGAGCTCTGGGGGCTTCAAAGCCAAGGGGTCATGGCCTGCGCCAAGCACTTTCCGGGTCACGGTGATACAGACAGCGATAGCCACAAAACGCTCCCCACACTGAACCATTCCCTAGAGACGTTGCGAAACCGGGAAATGCGCCCTTTTGAAAATGCCATTCACAGCGGCGTGGGTGCCATTATGGTGGCCCATTTGAATATTCCAGCCTTGGATCCGACGGGTACGCCGGCATCTATTTCCAAGCCTATCGTGACTTATTGGCTCCGCGACTCGCTCGGCTTTCAGGGCTTAATCTTTACCGATGCCCTCAACATGAAGGGCCTAGCGCAGGATTTGACCCCTGGTGAAATTGAAATCCAGGCCATCGAGGCGGGCAATGATGTGTTGCTCTTTGTGGCGGATCCCAAAGCGGCAGTCAAGGCCATTGCGCGGGCGGTCGAAAGCGGCCGTTTGACCCGCGCCCAGCTCGAAGAACATGTGGGGCGCATTCTGGAGGCCAAGGCCAAGTACGTCCCGGATGACGGGGCGATTCCTTCCTTAAACGAGGCACCGCTGCCCGAACGCAAAGCGCTCAACGCATCCATGTACGCTGCGGCCGCCACCTTGGTCTACGATCCCGATTCGATGGTTTCCAGAACGTCGGGCAGCTCCGTGATCGAAGACGTGGTCTTCATGGTGCCTATGGGCGAGGCACAGGCGGAGGCAGCGCGCCTTCCAGGTATGGACCACATCGAGGAGGTCGATGCCTTCCTGGCTTCCTACCGACCCGGACAAGATGGCTTCACGAAACCACGGATTTGGATTTTTCACACGGCATCTTCTGCCAATCCTTGGAAGTCGGCGAAGCTTCCAAGTGCCGTCCTTGCCCAAGCCCAAGCCTGGAAAGCAAAAGGCGCAGAGTTGGGCCTGGTGCACCTCGGAAATCCCTATGGATTGAGGAGTTTTGCGCGAGGTCAAGCGGTGATGGGAGAACCCATCACGAACCAAACATTTCTGGACCTTTTTTCCGCGCTGATCTTCGGCTATGAAAACGTACCCGATGCGATCCGATCCATTCAAGGAGCCCTGGAATCCTTCCGTCCGGAGATGCTCCCAGGACGCATTCCGGTTTCGGGTCTGAATTTCAACCCCGCCCTGCCGGTCACCACAATGGGGGAGGCGGGCTTTCAGACTGACCTCATCCAAAACATCGATGCCATTGTGCAAGAGGGCTTGCGCAATGGCGCCTATCCGGGCTGTCAGATCTTCCTTCTGCGCCATGGTAAGGTGGTGCTCAACAGGGCGTGGGGCACGCTGGAGGGAACCCACGGCGTGGAGCCCAGTGACCGCTACGACCTAGCCAGCGTGACCAAGATCCTGGCGTCCGTTCCCTTGATCATGGATTACACGGAGGGCATGGGGGGCACGTCGTCCTTTTTAATGACCCCCATGTCGGAATTCCTTCCCGAACTCGCTAAGTCCCCGGTGGGCGCCCTCGAAATGGGGGACATTTTGTCCCACCAGTCCGGCTTACCCGCGTGGATCCCTTTTTACCAATCCTATTTGTGGAAGGATGGAAATTTGGACAACCGCTATTTCCGAACCGTACGAAGCGAGGCCTTCCCCAACCAAGTGGCCATCAACATATTTAGCCGGGCGGACTTGCGGGATTCAGTGCTCGCCCGTATCGCAGCGGCTCCCCTGGGCCCCAAGAAATACAAGTACAGCGATCTCGGGTACTACATGCACCAACGCTGGTTGGAGCGGTACTATGGCGCCCCGATGGATGAGGTTCTGGAGTCCCAGTGGTATGCCCCCATGGGATTGTCCCTGCAATACAATCCGCTGCAAAAAGCCGCGGACCAGCGGGGGGGCGGATCGGAGATCTTGCACATTGCCCCGACGGAAAACGACCAAACCTTTCGCCGTCAATTGATCCGGGGAACGGTGCACGATCAGGGGGCGGCACTCCTTGGGGGCGTCGCCGGGCATGCGGGCTTGTTTGGTTCGGCCCAAGACGTGGCTTCCATGATGCAGCTCTATCTCCAAGGCGGCCGCTGGAACGGCTACCAGTACCTCGAACCTGAGACCATCCAGGCGTTCTCGGCCTGCTACGCCTGCGATGAGGGCAATCGCCGGGGCCTCGGATTTGACCGCCCTCAAACCGAGGGTCCCGGGCCGACTTGTGGCTGCGTAAGCCCGTTGAGCTTTGGGCACACCGGTTTTACCGGTACTTTTGCCTGGGCAGACCCGCAAACAGGCATCGTGCTTGTCTTCGTCTCCAATCGAGTATACCCCGATGCAAACAACCCTCTTCTCAGTACCCTCGACATCCGCACCCGCATTCAAGAATCGGTTCAAGTGGCTTTGGTCGATTAGCCTCCTTGTAGGAAGCCTGCCCGGCTGGGCTCAGGTTCAGCAGGCAGCGATTGGATGGACCACGGATAGTGCGTACGTGAGCTATTTTGGAAACGGCAAACCACGTACGATTGTCCATTTCAAGGATGGACTGCAGCAAGGTCCCGTCTGGGAATTTCATGCCTCGGGACAGGTCTTGATTTACAACGAATGGTTGGAGGGGCAGAAACACGGGGAAGAGAAAGAATTTGACCAAATTGGCCGACTCACCCACGTGACGAATTGGCGCTATGGACGCCTGCACGGGGAAGAGCGGACCTACTATGTCACGAGCGTGGTTCAAAGTCGCATTCCTTGGGTCAACAATCAAAAACACGGCACGGCCCAATGGTACCATGACAACGGCGTTGTCGCGGTGGAATTCCCCTATGTTCAGGGCGAGATCCACGGGACGGCGATGTACTACACAGATCAAGGGACCGTCGAAAAGACCGTCCGTTATGACCATAATCAAGTGAAAGAAACCCAATGAGAATCGGCGTTGTTTGCCACCCCACCTTCGGAGGTTCGGGGGTGATGGCCACGGAGTTGGCCAACCATTTAGGGCGTTTAGGCCATGACTTACATGTAATTTCCTATGCCCTGCCAGTGCGTTTGGATCCTTTTAATGCCCAGGTGCACTTTCACGAGGTTCAGGTACAAGATTACCCCCTCTTTCTCTATCAACCCTATGAATTGGCCTTATCTAGTGCCATGGTGGAAACGGTACGGAAAGAGAAGCTCGACATTCTGCATGTCCATTATGCCATACCGCATGCCTATGCCGCCTTTATGGCCCGTCAAATATTGATGGATCACGGCGTGGATATTCCTGTTGTCACAACGCTCCATGGAACGGACATCACCTTGGTAGGCCAATTACCCGCATATAAACCTGCCGTAGCTTTCTCCATCAATCATTCTACGGCTGTCACTGCTGTTTCGGAAAGCCTTCGACGGGAGACGATCGCACAATTTGATATTCAACGTGAAATCTTGGTAGTGCCGAATTTTGTGGACGTAAAGCGCTATGGAAGGGGCGATGCGGCGGCACGTGCTCACATTGCCCATACGGACGAGGCCATTCTTTGTCATGTGAGCAACTTCCGCAAAGTGAAACGCATTCCAGATGTCTTGCACATTTTTTCTAAAGTGCGTGCGCAGCGTCCTTCGAAACTCGTCTTGGTGGGCGATGGGCCAGAACGCCTGCCAGCTGAAAGATTAGCTGCAGAACTTGGTATTTCTCAGGACGTGCTCTTTTTTGGAAAAACGTCGGATGTTGAGCGCATCTTGGGGGTTTCGGACCTTTTTCTGTTGCCTTCGGAAACGGAGAGCTTCGGACTGGCTGCTCTCGAGGCTATGGCGTCTTCGGTCCCCGTCATTGCCTCTCGGGCCGGCGGCTTGCCCGAAGTCATCACCCATGGCGTCAACGGGTATTTAGAAGACATTGGCGATGTGTCTGGGATGGCACAACGCGCCTTGCACATCCTTTCGAGCGAGTCCACCTTGGCCATGTTCTCGCAACAAGCCTTGGAAGCATCTCATCGCTTTTCGATGGAGCAGATAGGCCAAACCTACCTAAAACTATATACCTCTTTGATCCATGGCGGCGAAGCGAACGGATAAGCGCAAGTCGGGTCCGGAAACCTCGGTGAATCCTTTCGCCGCGGCATTGGCTTCGGCCTTAGGGGTGGAAGCTCCGACGGGTCCCGGTATGTCCGTGCTGCAGGACGACGAAGATGCCGACGTCACCTCAGCACCCAAACGAGTGGAAATGCGCTTCGAGAAAAAAGGCCGCCATGGTAAAATGGCGACGCTCCTGACCTTTGAATCGCTCGGGGATGCCGAGGTCGCCGAATGGGCCAAACGCCTGAAGCAAACCCTCGGGGTGGGCGGAAGCGTGGAAGCGGAGGGCCAAATCCTCCTCCAAGGGGATGTTAGACTAAAAGTAGAATCCCTTCTGAGCATAGAGGGGTGGACCGTGAAACGCGTAGGAGGATGAGTCTCGTGATTGAAAGCATTCAGAACCCCAAAGTCAAGCAAGTTCTGCGTTGGCGTGAAAAGCCTGCAAGTCGCCGAAAGGAGGGTTTGTGTCTGGTAGAAGGTGCCCGCGAGGTGGAGCGCGCCTTGCTTTCAGGATGGGAATTGACCGCCTGCTTCGAACGCGAAGGGGTGGACTTTGGCCATCCAGGAATGCGCATGCGTCCTTTAGCATGCCAAGCAGAAGTATTTGAGAAAATGGTCGTTCGGCAACGAGGTGTCGATGTCCTGGGGATATTTCGGACCCCTCAGCGCACCTTGGCAGACCTTACCTTTCCCGCGAATCCGCTGATCCTGGTATTGGATGGGGTGGAGAAACCCGGAAACCTAGGGGCGATCCTGCGCACCGCGGATGCCGCGGGGGTAGATGCGGTGGTGCTATCCTCCGTGCAATGTGACGCCTACAGTCCTGAAAGTATTCGGAATTCCCTAGGTGGGATTTTCCATGTACCGCTGGTGGACGCCACGCGTACGGAAGTGCAAATGTGGTTGGATCGCAATAAAATCCCCGTGTACCAACTTCATTTACAGGGGAGTAGTAGTCCGTATGCCACGGATTTGACGGGTTCCGTGGCGATTGTCCTCGGAGCGGAAGATACCGGATTGGATGGTTCGTGGAATATGCTTCCCGGCGGCCGGCTCAAATTACCCATGGCGGGCGTTGTGGATTCACTGAATGTCTCCGTGACAGCGGGAGTCATCCTCTACGAAGTGCTGCGCCAACGCGGTCGCTGAGGTACAAAACTTTATGCGAGCAGGCGCTACCAACCACCGGTCATTTCATGAAAATGTTGGTCCAAGTCAAGGGGCTATAAATGGAAAGGCCTAGGTTTTCACCCAGGCCTCACACCAAACCAATAACCTAAGCCTGCGCTCAGATTGAGTCAAAAATACCGCCGCAAAATTTCGGGGCCAAATTTTTTACAAAAAATTTTCCCTCTTTCTTAGTCCTTAATGCGTAAATATGGGGCTGTAATAGATTTTTTATCAAAAATAATCCTATCTGATACGCCTTGATATATGCGCTGACCTCCGTCTTGGCCACCGCCAGGGCCTAGCTCAATGATCCAATCCGACTGGGCGATCACGTCAGTTTGGTGCTCAATGACTACCATCGTGTGGCCCATGTCCAGCAGCGCATCGAAGGCGTGCAAAAGCTTCTGCACGTCATCAAAATGTAAGCCCGTCGTAGGTTCGTCAAATACGAAGAGCACAGGGTCGGCTGCTTGGCCTTTGGAAAGGAAGGAAGCAAGTTTAACCCGCTGGCCTTCCCCTCCTGAAAGCGTGCTACTCGATTGCCCCAATTGGATATAACCCAGGCCCACATCCAATAAGGGCTGAATTTTTTTCGCAATCTTGGTTTGTCCGATTTCGGTAAAAAATGGGACTGCTTCGTCCACAGTCATCCGAAGGATATCGGAAATATTTTTTTCATGGACCTCAACTTCGAGCACGTCATCCTGGAATCGTTTGCCGTGGCATTGCTCGCATTGCAGGTGAACGTCCGCCATGAATTGCATTTCCACTGTTACAAAGCCGTCACCCTTGCAAATTTCACAGCGTCCGCCGTCGGTATTGAAGGAGAAGTGCTTGGCCTGAAAGCCCCGAAGTTGGGCGTTTTTTTGGCTAGCATAGAGGGCTCGAATGTCGTCGTACGCTTTGAGGTAGGTTACCGGGTTGGAGCGCGATGACTTTCCGATGGGGTTTTGGTCGACAACCTCAATGGCCCGAATGGCGCGTAAGTCGCCGGTGAGGGTATCATAGTATCCCCCGCGCCCAGCGAATTCCCCCAAGTGCTTCTGCAAAGCAGGTACCAAAATATTGCGAATCAGGGTCGTTTTTCCACTACCGCTCACTCCGCAGACTGCGGTAAAGCGATGAAGGGGAATGTCAATGTCGACCGATTGAATGTTGTGGGCGCGCGCTCCAGCGAGGTGAATCCATTTGGCTCCCTCCATGGGGCGCTGGGTTCTGGCAATTCGCTTTCGGCCCGTCAAGTAATCGGCGGTTAGCGTGGCCTGGGACAGTACCCCTGGGCCAGGTCCGACATAGACGACTTCACCCCCGTGCCTTCCGGCCCCGGGTCCAATGTCAATGAGCGTATCCGCAGCGTGCATGAACAAAGCGTCGTGTTCGACGACGACGACCGTATTTCCTTGATCGCGTAAGGTTTTCAAGACATGGAGTAAGTCGTCCGCGTCCTTGGCATGTAGACCAATGCTGGGTTCGTCGAGAATATAGAGGGAGCCCACTAGGCTAGACCCCAAGCTGGTTGCCAGGTGAATGCGTTGGGATTCGCCGCCGCTGAGGGTGGCAGCGGGCCGGTCCAGGCTGAGGTAGTGCAAGCCCACGCGCTCCAGGACATGCAGTCGGTTCCGTATTTCTGTCAACAGCCGTTCGGCAATTTTACCTTCGGACCCAGGGAGTTGCAGCCCGTCAAACCATTCGCGGGCCTGGCGGATGGACCAAGCGGAAATTTGGCCGATGTGCACGCCTTCAATCTGCACGTAGCTAGCCTCCTTGCGCAACCGGTGTCCATGGCAATCGTGGCAGGTGGTCTTGCCACGGTACCTCGCTTGCAGCACGCGGTACTGAATCTTGTAGGACTTGCTCTCAACGTAGTCGAAAAAGGTATGGATCCCTTCGAAGTGGGCACAGCCCTTCCAAAGGAGGGCGACGTGTTCCTCGGAAAGTTTGGCTATGGGGGTGTGGATGGGCAGTCCGGCTGCCTCCGCTCCACGAATCAATTGGTCCTTCCATTCACTCAATCGTTCGCCCTTCCAGGGAGCAATGGCATCCTCAAAAATGCTGAGTTGTGGATTGGGAATTACCAGTGCGGGATCAATTCCGAGCACGGAGCCAAATCCTTCGCACGTGGGGCAGGCCCCTTGTGGCGTATTGAACGAGAAAAAGGCGGGAGAAGGCTCTTCAAAGAGGAGATCCCCTTCGGAAAACATGTTGGAAAAGGGCATGCGTTCGCCATCACTCCATTGAAGGAAGCATTGCCCCTGACCCTCAAAAAAGGCCGTTTGAACCGAATCTGCCGCGCGGATTTCTTCATCCTCATCCCGGGCCCCTCCGGCCAATCGGTCGACCACGAGTTCAAAACTTGTGCAATCTGCGGGGCATTCATCGACCCGGCAGAGCTCTTCACCCCGGAGAAGGATGCGTGCGTAGCCTTGTTGGGCGAGGAGCTGGCACATTTCGGTGGCACTTCGGTCCTTGAAGTCAACGGGTGCCAACACCATGACACGGTCCTCTGGGCTCCGGGCGGCCATGGCCGCGAGGACATCCGCCAATTGGTGGCGCTTGACCTCCAGGCCGGTGACCGGGGAATAGGTTTTGCCCACGCGGGCAAAAAGGACTTTGAGGTAATCGTGGATTTCCGTGACCGTACCCACCGTAGAGCGCGGGTTGCGGGAAATCACTTTTTGCTGGATGGCGATGGCGGGTGCCAGCCCTTTGATGTCATCGACTTCCGGTTTGTCCAATTTTCCCAGGAATTGACGCGCATAGGATGACAAGGACTCTACATAGCGTCGCTGGCCTTCGGCATAGAGGGTGTCAAAGGCCAGGGAAGATTTTCCGCTGCCGCTCACGCCGGTGATGACCACCAGATCCCCGTGCGGGAAGGAGACCGAAAGGTTCTTCAGGTTGTTGACGCGGGCGCCCTCGATGTGGAGTTCTGACTTTGACATAACTGGGAAAACGCAAAAATACCCTTTGTAGTTGGGGGAAAAATGCTAGATTCGTGAATAATTCCAAAAAAATCGGGCCTATTGTAAAAATCCTTACTCCATTTCAAAACATGTTGGAATATGTCTACCGTAAGGATTTCGGATGCCGAGTTGGTATCCAAGTATGTACAAGGTCACGAACCCGCCTTAGAACGTCTAGTGCTGCGCCACGCCGATGCGTTGTTGCATAAAATTTATCTCAAAGTTCAGGATCCGGAGCTCACGCAGGATATCCATCAGGAAACGTGGATCAAATTTGTGCGGGCGGTCAAAGCGGGTGAATACACCGAAAAGGGAAGTTTTCCGGCCTTTATTCACCGCGTAGCCACAAATCTTGCCTATGATTACCTGCGCAAGCAAAAGCGCAGTCCTGAGCTCTCCATGGAACGCTGTGGGGATGCGATCATGGGGGTCGAAGATGGGCACATGAATGCCGAAGAAGAGGCCCTGCGGAATCAATGGCATGCCGATGTGAAACTCGCGGTAGAACAACTCCCGGAGGATCAACGCGAGGTGGTTTTCTTGCGCATATATGCGGGACTTAGCTTCAAGGAGATTGCGGAAGAAACCGGTGTGGGCATCAACACAGCCTTGGGTCGAATGCGCTATGCGCTCGTGAATTTGCGAAAAATTTTAGGGGTGGAGTCCGTGTAGGGATACGAAGATGGCTGGCCGGGCGTTAAGAAAATACGAACGCTAATGACCGCCTATGTCGCAATGTACTCCTGAACGACCTGAATCCCAGGCTATTCCCACGCTCCGAATGCACGATCTCCAGATGATCCTCCAATACTCCCAATCCCTCGCGGTCCTTCGCCCTGAGGGCATGGCGGAGCCTTGTTGGGTGCATCATAATTGAAAGAAGATGTGCCGCTGACAGGGCGTGGCGGCGTCACTTTCCCCGGAGCAGCTTGGCTGCGCTCCGTGAAGTCTTCTGTTTAGACCACTCCGCACAGGAATTTGAGCCGCACTAAGCGCAACTCTTCCTCCGTGTAGGCCCCGTCAAAATCTTTGAAGGCTTCCTCAATGTCACCCGTGTCGGATTCTTCGCTGAAGTAGTCCATAATTTCCTCGATGGAGTCCTCATCTAGTCGATCTTCAATGATGTAATCCAGAGCAATGCGAGTACCGCTTTGCACAATGAGTTCCATTTCACGGAGGAGCTCTTCTTCTTGAATTTTTTTGCTCTTCGCGATTTCCTCCAAGGTCATCCGTCGGTCGGTCGACTGGATGATGTACACTTTGAGCGACCCTTTTTGGCCCGCGGAGCGAATCGTAAAGTCGTCAGGTCGTTCGATCTGATGAACGTCTACGTGGTGAGCTATTGCTTGAATCATGGACGTGCCAAATCGGTTGGCCTTCGCTTCACCGACGCCGGGAATAACCTTGAGTTCGTCTTCCGTGATGGGATAACTCGAAGCCATTTCTTGCAGGGCCGCCTCGGAGAACAACGCGTAAGGGGGGATGCCACGTTGCTTCGCTAATTGCCGATTCAAGTTCTTTAGAAGGCCAAATAGTTCGGGATCTAGGGCCGCGCCTCGCTTGACGGCACCCAAGTCGACAGGATCGTCTGCCATGGCGCGATAGGCTCGGGCCCGAAATACGTCATCACTCGTTCGGAAAGCTTGGCCCAATTCGGTGAGCTTGAGAATACCGTAACGTTCAATGTCTTTGATGAGCATGCCTTGGAGAATGACTTGCCGGACAAGATCGGTCCAGTATCCATCCGAATGGTCTTTGCCGGCGGCCCATTGCTCCAAGTCTCGGGCGCCAAAGGTCTTCAGCACGGCGGTTTCCATTCCAATTAAGGTGTTGACCACCTGTTGGGTGCGGAAATTGTCTTTGCCGGCCAACACCGTGTCCAGAATGAGGTGAGCGGCGGTTGTCGCATCATAATCGCTCGGATTTCCCTGACAATTGTCGCAGGCTCCGCAGTTTTTCGATGGGTAATGCTCCCCGAAGTAGTGCAGGAGATATTGCCGGCGGCACGTGGCAGTCAGGGCATACCCACGGGCCTCTTGGAGCAGCTGGCGCCCAATTTCTTGTTCGGCAACCGGCTTGCGTGCGAGAAACTTATCTAGCTTCTCAATGTCTTTCTCGCTGTAGTAGGTCACGCACACGCCTTCCCCGCCATCGCGCCCGGCGCGCCCCGTCTCTTGGTAATAGCTCTCTAGCGATTTGGGAATGTCATGGTGTATGACCAAACGCACATCGGGCTTGTCAATCCCCATTCCAAATGCAATCGTAGCCACAATGACATGCACATCTTCTTGGAGGAAGGCGTCTTGATGTCTAGAGCGGGATCCACTGTCGAGCCCCGCGTGGTAGGGGAGGGAGGAAATTCCGTTGAGTTGAAGAAGTTGAGCAATCTCTTCCACTTTTTGCCGAGATAGGCAGTAGACTATGGCGGACTTACCCTCATGTTCACGCAGCAAGCGGATCATGTCTTTCTCCACATTGGTCTTGGGCTGAACGCAATAGAAGAGGTTGGATCGATTGAACGAGGTTGTAAACGTTGCCGCATCGTGGATATCCAAATTCTTGAGAATATCCGACATGACTTTGGGGGTGGCGGTCGCCGTCAAAGCCATGATGGGCCTGCGTTGTATCGCCTGAATAGCTTGACGCAATTGACGGTATTCCGGCCGGAAATCATGCCCCCATTCCGAGATGCAGTGGGCTTCGTCGATGGCATAAAAGGAAATAGGTAATTCCTTCAGGAAGGCAATGTTTTCTTCCTTGTTCAAGGATTCGGGTGCCATGTAAAGCAACTTGGTATGGCCCGAAGCAAGGTCATGGCGTACTTGGACCATTTCCCGCTTCGTCAGAGAGGAGTTCCAAACGTGGGCAATCCCGTCTTCTGCCGCAAAACTGCGGATCGCATCTACTTGATTCTTCATCAGGGCGATGAGCGGAGATACCACAATCGCCAGTCCGTCCAACTGGAGTGCGGGGAGCTGGTAGCACAGGGATTTACCTCCGCCGGTGGGCATCATGACAAACGTGTCGTGGCCAGCGAGAATGGAAACGACCACTTCAGCCTGGTTACCCTTGAAGTCATCAAATCCGAAGAAGGATTTGAGAAGCGCTTTACTCTTGGCCGCGGATACCACAAGATTCATTTAAAGGAACAATTCTTGAAGTTACGGAATAAAGTACTTTTGTCTACCATGTCCACGACTGATTCCATGACTTTTCTTGAACACCTAGGAGCGCTCCGGAAACACCTGATGCGCGCCAGCTTGGCGATCATTGTGGCGGCAGGCGTGGCGTTTGCGTTTCGAGGCATTCTGTTTGATGAAATTTTATTAGCGCCCAAGTCACCCAGTTTTATCACCTATCAATGGCTGTGTATGTTGGGAGAGGAACTCGGCAATGCCTCGATGTGCGTCCAAGAACTGAATTTGGACCTGCTGAACAGCAAAATGGCGGGACAGTTCTCGCTCCACATTGGATTGTCCTTGATGGCCGGCCTGGTCTTGGCCATTCCTTTTGTCCTTCGGGAGATTTGGCTCTTCATTGCTCCGGGCTTGACGGAGGGGGAACGTCAGAAATCGGTCGCCTTCATTGGAATTTCCTCCATGCTCTTCTTTGCGGGGGCGTTTTTTGGCTACTACATTATTACGCCACTCAGTGTCCAGTTCTTGGCGAATTACATCGTGTCGGACCAAATCACTAACCTCATCGAGATGAGCTCCTACCTCTCAACGGTTGCAAGCATCATTCTCGCCTGCGGAATTTTATTTCAGTTGCCCATCGTGGTGTACTTTCTGAGTCGCCTGGGCATCGTGACACCTCAAGGCATGCGCACCTACCGCCGGCACTCGTGGATTGGCATCTTGGCCCTCGCCGCCGTGATCACCCCGCCGGATGTCTTTTCCCAAATCATTGTGACGATTCCCGTCGCTTTCTTGTATGAAGCGAGTATTTTGGTGAGCAAACTCGCGCAACCCAAACCCCTATGAGGCTCGAAGTCCAAGGCATCGTCAAAGAATACCGCCGTCGAAAAGTCGTCGACGACGTAAGCTTTTATGTCAACCAGGGTGAAATCGTGGGGCTTCTTGGTCCCAACGGTGCGGGGAAAACCACCTCGTTTTATACCGTGGTTGGGATGGTGAAGCCCGATGCCGGGGAGGTGCTGCTCGATGGTGAAGTAATCACTCGACTCCCCATGTATAAGCGTGCTCAAAAAGGCATCGGATATCTCGCGCAGGAAGCGTCCATCTTCCGAAAAATGACCGTGGAGGACAATATTTCTGCGGTTTTGGAATGGCGGGGATTTTCCAAAAATCAGATACAAACGCGCTGCGAAGAGTTGCTCGAAGAATTTGGCCTAGAAAAAATTCGTCAAACCCGGGGTGACCTCCTTTCAGGTGGGGAGCGCCGTCGAACGGAAATTGCCCGCGCCCTCGCGTCAGACCCCCACTTTATTCTGCTGGACGAACCTTTCGCTGGGGTCGATCCCATTGCGGTGGAAGATATTCAGTCCATTGTGGCCCAGTTGGTGAATCGAAATATTGGGGTGCTTATCACCGACCACAATGTGCAAGAGACATTGGCCATTACGGACCGAACCTACCTCATGTTTGAAGGAAAAATCCTCAAGAGCGGTACGGCCGAGGAGTTGGCGGCGGACCCCGTGGTTCGACGGGTGTATTTGGGTCAAAATTTTGAGCTCAGGCGCGGTGCGCGGCCCGCATAAGCCGATCATTCACCGCTCTTCCGAGGCCGCTTTCCGGCGCCTTTTCAATCCAGACTACACCTCCAGGTTGCTGATCAATTTTCCGCAGAAGGCTGAAGAGCCGGTGTGCCGCGGTGGCTACCTGACCATCAGGAGCGAGCGCTTCGAAAGCATCGGGCTTAGGCAAGTATGAAATCCAGGTTTCGCCCAGCGCAAGTTTTGTCGGACGTCCCCCGTGTTCCAAAAGTTGAATGGTTCGATGAGGCGCGTAATGGCTGTCCAATTGACCTGGAGCAGCGGGTCGGCTCTGAGAGGTTTGGCTCGATACGGGGCGTCCCACTGCGGACTCAATGTCTTCTTGGGATACCCCCCCTTGACGGAGAATGACGGCTCGCCCGTCAGCAAATCCAATGACCGTAGACTCGAGTCCCACCTGACAAGGCCCTCCATCCAGAATGCAGGACACCTTAGAGGCTAGCTGGTCCATCACATGCTGGGCCGTGGTGGGAGAAACGTAGCCAAATGGGTTGGCACTTGGGGCGGCTAGAGGAAAGGGGAGGGATTGGAGAAGCCTTTGAGCAAGGGGGTGCTTGGGCATGCGCAGTGCGACATGAGGCAAGCCAGAGGTGACAATGTCTGGAATGATGTCCGATTTTGGAAGAACCAGAGTCAGCGGACCGGGCCAAAAAGCATCCATGAGAACCTGGGCTTCATCTGGAATCGATGTGACTAAATAAGGCAATTCGGCGCGCTGACCCACGTGAACGATGAGGGGATCAAAGGCAGGCCGATTCTTGGCCTCAAAGATTCGCGCGACGGCCAGAGGGTCCAAGGCATTGGCCGCCAAACCATACACGGTCTCCGTAGGTATACCTACCAATTGTCCTGCTCGCAGCAGGCGGATGGCTTCATGTAAATCGGAGGAAATCACAGCGACAAAGGTAGGCGCCTAAGGGATGCTGATTTGGAGATTTAGACCCAATATGCCATCCGTGTGCAAGGGAGCATAGCCAATCACTCGGTCAAACCGCTGACCCCATTCTCGCAGGTATAGGATAGCCGTATAATCATTGGGACAATTCCAATGGTTGGCTTCGGTGTATTGCAGATCCCAACGTTGGGTTTCCGTATCCCATTCAGCGAGGTGATATTCCATGTAGCCTTGTTTCACCAAGAAACTTCCCCGATAGGCCTTCTCCTTTTCGTCATAGGTGAGCTGGTATTCTTCAGATCGCCGATATTGGTTAAAGTCGCCGACCAGAAAGAGCGTTCGTCGTCCGGAAAGTTCCAAATCCTCGACCCAAAGATCTAGCCATATGTAATCCGCTTCCGTGTCCGGAGAGGCACCCTGTTTTCTCGGAACATAGGCCCCTCGAGCGTCATCTTGGTTAATGAACGGATCGATTCCTCGAGGCCTTTCCTGGACGACAAAGGCCCGCCAGAGATCTTGCAATTCATAGCGAGGGATGCGAAGAGTCGGGACCGGGATGTTTTTGCTGTCGACGAAGCGATAAATATTGGTTCCAGGAAAGGCGTTTTCTCCGTTATTGTAGTCAAAGTCATAGGCGCCATTTCGCAAGTAGCGCGGTCCCAGGGTTCGAAGGCTGGACCAGTTCCGGTTCTGTATAAGACTCAGTTGAACGTCGGAGAATGGATTTTGGACGGAATAGGAAGATAGGTCCACCAATGCGTCAATTTCTTGGTGGGTTTTTTTCAGAGAAACGTCCGCGGTGGTGTGAATGGACGTTTGAATCCCGACGGCATTTTCGTAGAAGACCACGGGGAATTTGACCAAATATTCTTGGGGGTCTTGATCGTAGAGAATCAGGTAGTAGTTGCCCGATATACGGGGCATACAGTTCGCATGGGGCAATTGATCGCTAAAGTGACTGTAGGGCAGATAGGTGTTGAAAGAGAGGTTGCCTTGGTGCAGTTGTCCTTCCATGAAGCCCTCCAAGTATTCCGAAGAGAGCAGGGGAGACGGGGCCCAATTTCGGTTGCAGTGCACCCACGTGTAGTTGAGCGCTTGGGTGTTGGCGCTGACATCGTCAAACTCGAGAGAGAGCGCTCCAACCTCCCCCAAGGGGACGACGGCGAGCGATTGGGCTTGCCCAGCGGGGTAGAGAAGGAAGGTTCGAAGTTCCTCGTGGATGTAGAGTTCCGGACCCATTTTTTGGGCTTGGATGGTGCTGCTCGCACCCAAAAAAAGGAGGGAGAAGAAGATTTTTTTAATCACCTCCTAAAGTTGAGGAAAAACTTTTTAGCCCCGTGGATGCTTTGTACCTTTGCAGCGAATTTTTTTCGAGACCATTTTAACCTTGGACATGTCGAAAACCCATACCATCCGCAAAGGCCTGAATCTACCCCTCGTAGGTGCACCTTCTGCGCAGGTGGAGGATTTCCCTCTCGGGACCTCCTTTGCCGTCTATCCCGACGAATTTGTCGGCGTGACGCCGAAACTCGCATTGAATGAAGGAGATGTTGTCAAAGCCGGCCAGTGCCTATTCTATGACAAGAAAGATCCTCGGATCCAAATCACGTCCCCTGTCAGCGGAACCCTGCAAGCGATTGTTCGCGGTGAGAAGCGTCGCCTTGTAGCGATCCGATTGACGGCAGATGCGGTAACGTCCTACCACGATTTTGGCACCGGACTTCCGACGACGGCAGAAGAAGTCAAAACGAAATTGCTCGCTTCCGGTGCTTGGACCCTGCTGGAGATGCGCCCCTATGCCCGTGTGGCGAACCCCGATGATGCCCCCAAGGCAATCTTCATCAATGGCATGGCGACCGCCCCCTTTGCGACGGAGCCTGCGGTGGCCCTGGCCGGGCGCGAAACAGCTTTTACCGCCGGTTTGAAAGCCCTGAATTTGCTTGCCCCCAAAACGATCCTCAGTATTCATGCGAATGAGCATGCCCCCATGTTGGTGCAAGCCGAAGGCGTGGAGATTCATCGCTTCGCGGGTAAGCACCCTGCAGGAAATACTTCTGTGCACATTGCCCAGGTATCTCCGCTAAACAAAGGAGAAGTCGTTTGGACCATCTCTGCGGCCGATGTAGCCATCATCGGTGACCTCTTCTTGAAAGGAACCTATTGCTTGGACCGCGTCATGTCGGTGGCTGGAAGTGGTATTCAAACACCCCAGTACTACCGCCTTCGCGGAGGCATGTCTTTGGAAGCCTTTTTCTCATCCAAAGCCAAGACGGGCGCCTACCGGTATATTTCGGGTTCTGTTTTAACGGGCCAGTCTATCGGAGCACAGGGCTATTTGGGAGTGAATGCTCAACAAATCACCGTCATCCCCGAAGGACAGGGAACAGATTTCCTCGGTTGGGTCTTGCCCGGATTTGGGAAGTACTCCGTTAGCCGCACCTTCTTTAGCTTCTTGACCCCTGGAAAGAAATACGATTTGTCCACCAAACTGAATGGGGAGGAGCGGGCCTTCGTGGTCACCGGCCAATACGATACAGTATTCCCCTTCGACATCTATCCCAACCAGTTGCTGAAAGCAGTATGGGCCAAGGACCTCGAGAAAATGGAGGAACTGGGTATTTACGAGGTGGTACCCGAAGATTTTGCACTCTGCGAGGTCATCTGTACCTCGAAGCAACCCTTGCAGGGCATGGTGCGGGAAGCATTGGACATCCTTCACACCGAAATGAACTAATCGCGGACGAAGACTATGAAATTCATTCAGAACATATTTGACGCAACACGTCCCGCCGTCACAACGGGGAAGTTGAAGCCTTTGTATCCCCTGCACAATGCCTTGGAGACGATGATGTTCGTCCCGAATCACAACGCCCACAGCGGCGCGCATGTGCGGGACGCCATTGATTTGAAGCGCACCATGGTCACGGTTATTTTTGCCCTGGTCCCCGCGTTGATCTTCGGTATTTTTAATGGAGGATATCAGCACTATAAAGCGATTGGCGAATTGGCCAACGCTTCCGGTTGGGCGCAATTCTTTACCCTCGATAACTTCTTGTTTGGGGCATGGAAAATCGTTCCCATGATTGCCGTGACGTACATGGCAGGTTTGGGCGTCGAGATTTATTTCGCGGGCCGCAACCGTCACCCGGTGAACGAAGGCTTTCTCGTTTCGGGATTGCTCATTCCGATGACCATGCCCATCGATATGCCTCTTTGGATGGTGGCGATCTCCACCATTTTTGCTGTTTTGATTGGCAAGGAAGTGTTTGGAGGTACAGGGATGAACCTATTGAATCCCGCGCTCACCGCGCGAGCCTTTGCTTTCTTTGCCTACCCGGCCTATATGTCAGGGGATAAAGTGTGGATCAATACCACGGTTGAAGCAGGTCAAAGTGTGGTGGATGGATTCTCGGGCGCGACAGCCCTGGGTCAGTACGCGACGACCGGTACCACGAGCTTTGGCGTGTGGGATGCTTTCTTGGGCCTGATTCCCGGATCGATTGGTGAAACGAGCACCATACTCATTCTTCTCGGTGGGGTGTATTTGATAGCCACCGGCATTGGTTCTTGGAAAATTATGGCTGGTTCGCTTTTGGGCGCCATCGTCATGGGATTGCTCTTCAATTGGGCGGCTCCCCACATGGTGACCGAAGCGCAGCAAAACTTTTTGAGCATTCCCTTCTATTACCACCTCGTCTTTGGTAGCTGGGCCTTCGCCACTGTCTTTATGGCGACCGACCCCGTGTCTGCCGCCCATACAGAGCGTGGCAAGTGGATTTACGGATTCCTCGTCGGATTCTTGGGCATCTTAATTCGCGTGTTCAACCCCGCGTACCCCGAGGGCATGATGTTGGCCATCCTCTTCATGAACGTAATGGCTCCGTTGATCGACCATTATGTGGTTAATGCAAACATTCAAAAGCGTCTCAAGCGCGCAAAAGCCTAAGCCATGGATATCAATTCGAACAAATACACGTACATCTTCGCGGTGGTGATGGTCGTCCTCGTGGCGGCTCTTTTGTCCATCGCTGCGACGTCGCTCAAGCCCTTCCAGGACAAGAATGTCGAATTGGAAAAGAAGTCAGATATCCTCCGCTCTATTGGGGTAGAAGGCGCGAATCTAGATTCACTTTTCGCACAATACATTACGGAACAGTTGGTCATTCAAAATGGAATGTCGGTAGAATCTGAGGTTTCCGCCTTTGATATAGACATGGCCAGTGCCGTCTCGGTAGCAGCCGAAGAGCGCCAAGTACCCTTGTACAAAGCGGTAGTCGAAGAAAACACCTATTATGTCCTTCCCTTGCGCGGCAAGGGCCTTTGGGGTCCGATTTGGGGCTACGTCGCCTTGGAAGGGGATGGCAATACCATATTGGGCGCCACGTTTGGACACAAGACCGAAACACCTGGTTTGGGTGCGGAAATCGCTACGCCCATCTTCCAAGACCAGTTTCCAGGCAAAAAACTCTTTTCATCCGCCTATGAAGGCATCAAAGTCCTCAAAGGTGAAGCTTCGGGCGACCAAGAAGTGGATGGGATTTCGGGTGGAACCATCACCTCCGTGGGAGTCCAGGATATGATCTCCGATTGCTTGAAACCCTACAAAGCATATTTGTTGAACATCGCGGCGAATTCCGCTGTCCCAACGGTGGACACGATGGGATTGTCCGCGGATACCACTTTAATTACTGCGGCATTATGAGCACGGAAAAACCTGCTAAAGAGGCCCTCTTCTCGAAGAAGAACCGAAGTCTTCTGACAGACCCCCTCAACGTGAACAACCCCATTACGGTGCAAGTATTGGGTATTTGTAGCGCCTTGGCGATTACGGTGAAGTTGAAGCCCGCCATTGTGATGGGCTTATCGGTGTTGGTTGTGACTATCATGGCCAACCTGATCACCTCATTGATGCGCAATATGATCCCCAACCGAATCCGCATCATTGTTCAGCTGGTGGTCGTAGCCGCCTTGGTCATCCTCGTAGACCAAGTTTTGAAGGCCTTTGTCTATGACGTGTCCAAGCAGCTGTCGGTCTTTGTAGGACTCATCATCACGAACTGTATTATCATGGGTCGTATTGAGGCCTTCTCCTTGGGTAACACTCCGTGGAAATCGGTCTTGGACGGATTTGGCAATGGAGCGGCCTATGGCGGTATTTTGATTATCGTCGCCTTCTTCCGCGAATTGCTGGGCAACGGAACCCTGATGGATTATCCCGTCGTCGAGTGGATGGGGCTCTATGATCTCGGTTACAAAAACAACGGCATGATGCTGTTGCCTCCGATGGCCCTGATTGTGGTCGCCCTCATCATTTGGGTACAGCGCGCCAAGACTCCTTCATTGATCGAAAAAGACTAAGCCACCAGGAATCATGCAAGAAATCCTCAACATCTTCGTCAAGAGCATCTTCATTGACAATATGATTTTTGCCTACTTCCTAGGCATGTGCTCCTATTTGGCGGTTTCCAAAACGGTCAAAACGGCCATGGGTCTCGGACTCGCGGTCACCTTCGTGCTCACCATCACCCTGCCAGTGAACTACTTACTGGAGACGAAAGTCCTCCAAAAAGGGGCGCTGCAGTGGTTGGACCCTTCCTTCGTGGACATGGATCTCAGCTTCCTATCCTTTATCATGTTCATCGCCGTCATTGCGGCCATGGTGCAATTGGTGGAGATGGTCGTCGAGAAATTCGCCCCAGCCTTGTACTCCGCATTGGGCATCTTCTTGCCATTGATTGCGGTAAACTGCTCCATCCTAGGAGGCTCTTTATTTATGCAAGAGCGCGCTTACGAGAACATTGGCCAAGCCACCGTGTTTGGATTTGGCTCGGGGATTGGTTGGTTGTTGGCCATTGTGGCCATCGCGGCCATCCGCGAAAGGTTGAAATATAGCCATGTCCCTGCACCCTTGCGTGGCCTGGGCATTACGTTTATTATCACGGGCTTGATGGGCATCGCCTTCATGAGCTTTATGGGAATCAAACTCTAATCCGTCGATCATACCATGTTTTTAGCCGCATCATCTACTGTTCTTCTTGTCAGCGTTCTGGTATTCACCCTGGTCATCTTGGCCTTGGTGACCATTTTGCTTCAAGCGAAAGCTCGTCTCAGCCCCTCCGGTCCTGTGAAATTGGAAATCAATGGGGACACCGTGGAAGTGGAATCTGGAAGCACGCTTTTGGGCACCCTGAGCAATCAAAAAATATTTTTGCCTTCCGCGTGTGGCGGAGGAGGCACCTGCGGAATGTGCAAGTGCCAAATCCTCGAAGGGGGTGGCGAAATCCTTCCTACGGAAACTGGATTCTTCAACCGCAAGCAAATTGCCGACAACTGGCGCTTGGGTTGCCAAGTCAAGGTGAAAAATGACATGAAGGTCAAAGTGCCCGATGAAATTTTTGGCATCAAGAAGTGGGAGTGTGAAGTGGTTTCCAATTACAATGTGGCTTCGTTCATCAAGGAGTTTGTAGTCAAGCTTCCCGAAGGCGAAAGCTTGGACTTCCTGGCAGGGGGCTACATCCAGGTGGACGTTCCCGCGATTGATGTGGACTTCAAAAATTTTGACATCACGGCCCATCCACGCTTGGGTAAAGCGCCAAATGAGTTTCAATCGGAATGGGATAAGTTTGGATTGTGGGATCTCAAGATGAGCAACCCAGAGCCCCTCTTCCGTGCCTACTCGATGGCCAACCACCCCGCGGAGGGCAACATCATCATGTTGAACATTCGTATCGCTACCCCGCCATGGGATCGCTCTAAAAACGGCTGGATGGATGTGAATCCAGGTGTGTGCTCTTCCTTTGTTTTCAACTTGAAGCCAGGCGACAAGGTGACCATTTCGGGTCCTTACGGGGAGTTCCACATCAAGGAAACCGATTCGGAAATGATCTACATCGGCGGTGGAGCCGGTATGGCGCCCATGCGATCGCACCTCTTCCACCTCTTCCATACATTGAAGACGGGCCGCAAAGTATCATATTGGTACGGAGGTCGTTCACGACGTGAGCTTTTCTACATTGACGACTTTGAGAACATTGAAAAGGAGTTCCCAAACTTCAAGTTTAACATGGTTCTCTCTGAGCCTTTGCCCGAAGACAACTGGAAGGCCAAGTCCAGCATGGACGATGAAGGCGACGGATTTGTTGGATTCGTACACCAAGCCTTGATCGACAACTATTTGTCCAAGCACGATGCGCCCGAGGATATTGAATACTATTTCTGCGGACCTCCCATGATGAATGCGGCGGTTCTGAAGATGGTCGATGACTTCGGCGTCCCTGCAGAGAATGTGTCATTCGATGACTTTGGTGGGTAATCCCTGCCTCCTAAGAAAAGCGGCCTTGGCCGCTTTTTTTGGCGCGCTGCTTTCGGTAGCTGGTTGCCAGCCCGCGGAGGAAACCCTGTATTTTGAGGGGGAGGCCCAAGCAACGACGTTTCACATCACCGTCTATGGCGACGCGCGCGTCGAGGCCTCCGACATCCAGCGTTGGCTGGCGGAGTACAACCATGTAGCTTCCCCTTGGGACAGTACTTCGTTGATTTCGGCCTTGAACGGGTCGGTCGTCGTCGCACCAGACCATCCCTACCTCTGTGAGCTCCTGCAAATAGGGCGTGCCTTGTACTATGAGACAAAAGGTGCGCTGGATCCTACGCTCGCACCCGTCATTGAGGCCTGGGGCTTTGGGGTGGGGCCCGCTACCCTCGCTCCGAGCGATACGTTGGCTCTAAAGGCCTTCATGCAGCACGTGGGGGATACCAGCTGGTTTTCATTGGCCCACATCTGCACGGGTGACTCTCCGGCCAAATTGGCGCTCAACCAAGGACGTCCTGCTCCCGGTCGAGAGGGCGTACGCACCCAATTGAACTTTATGAGTTTCTCCCAAGGCCATTCGGTTGATATTGTGTGCGATTCGCTGCGCGCACGAGGTGCTACGGCTGCCTTTGTGGAAATTGGGGGAGAGGTACGCACTTTCGGTGTAAAGCCGGATGGAAGCGCTTACAAGGTGGGCATCGAGCTTCCCCAGCCAGGGAAATCCTCCGAGTATGCCCAAACCGTGGAGCTCCATGAACGTGCATTGGCCACCAGCGGCAATTACCGAAATTACAAAGTGGACCCCGCTACCGGCGCACACTACGGTCATACCCTGGATGCTAAAACGGGCTGGCCCATTCAGACCGATGTCTTGAGTGCCACGCTCATCGGCCCGACCTGTGCGGAAGCAGACGGAATGGCGACCGCCGCCATGGCTATGGGCATGGAAAAAACCAAGCAGTGGTTGGTCGAACATCCCGAATGGGACGCCCTATTGATTTATGGAAACGAAGCGGAAGGCCTGCAGGTCTGGGCGTCATGGAACTTGGCTGAGTAGCTCGGGCTTCGCCCTCGCGCTAGGAGGCTAGAGAGCTAGAAAGCACGCTCTTCGCGCTGAAGCTAGAGAGCACGCGTTTCGCGCTGAAGCCGCTACGCTTAAAGGTTTCATCTCTTTTACCCTTAAACTCTGTGGTGGACCTTCGCTGCGCGCCGGGACTTTCCGTTTTTTGCCAAGCCCTCAAGCCCTCAAGCCCTCAAGCCCTCAAGCCCTCAAGCCCTCAAGCCCTCAAGCCCTCAAGCCCTCAAGCCCTCAAG
>Ga0115570_10000367_pt1 | contig 36739 bp, 35 predicted proteins | sample COGITO_mtgs_1205_3_FD_87294 | JGI IMG/M metagenome (GOLD analysis project Ga0115570, IMG submission 87294) | Pelagic marine microbial communities from North Sea - COGITO_mtgs_120524 | ecosystem: Environmental > Aquatic > Marine > Epipelagic | place: Germany:Helgoland, sampling site Kabeltonne... | reverse complement strand
CCACCTCCATCACCACCACCATCACCACCACCATCACCACCACCTTCGCCTCCTCCACCTTCTCCACCACCTCCATCACCACCGCCACTACCACCACCATCACCACCACCATCACCACCACCATCACCACCACCTTCGCCTCCTCCATCTCCACCTCCTTTGCCTCCTCCGTCTCCACCACCATCGCCTCCTCCACCTTCTCCACCTCCTAGTCCACCACCTTCACCTCCTCCATCACCTCCACCTCCATCTCCACCTCCTAGTCCACCACCACCATCACCACCACCTTATCCTCCACCGTCTCCTCCACCATCCCCACCTCCATCCCCGCCTCCTAGTCCACCACCTTCACCTCCTCCATCCCCACCTCCATCTCCACCACCACCACCACCACCTTCACCCCCTCCTTCTCCTCCACCTTTACCCCCTCCAGTTCCACCTCCAAGTCCACCACCTTCACCTCCACCCCCGTCTCCTCCTCCATCCCCCCCGCCTCCCTCACCTCCACCACCTTCTTCACCACCAAAATGGGTATTATGGTTAACAAATAGCCACATTATTAATACAATGAATGAAGTTCATAGTGAAAGTAGTGATGTAAGTTGTAGTAATATATGTACACAGAATTATAGGGATTGTGATGTCAACATATTTAGAACTAAAATGGAAGAATATTATTCATCAAATGAAGACATAATGAAAGAAAATTGGAAACAAGCGTTCCAAGAAGCTGGTATTTCGTACACTACTCCTACGTATACGTGGAAATATACAGGTCATACTCTGGAAAGTGAAGGATTAAACTCTGAAGATGAATGTAAAGAAGCTTATAAACAATTGACAGGACATGATCAAAATTTTATTGTGAAATCCTCCGATAGCTTTGCTCCCGGTTGTTATGTAAATTCCATAGGAGGCCAATTTGTGTACAATTCTATTAGTTTTGATACAGGTGGCCAATGTACTTCACATCCTGGGTATTCTGCTTGTCTTGTTAAACAAATGGTTACTGTTGACAAAACGTGTGATGAAATAAACACAAGGCAAACAAATGAAAAGTATCCATATTTTAATCCACCAAGTACTTGCATGACACCTTATTACAATTTACAAAATTTTAACAGAGAAGTGTCTAACATTTGCACAAAAAAATATACAAGTTATAATACACCTTTGTGTTACTGTCTAAGTTATAATTCACCTACACCACCACCTCCTTTTCCTCCACCTTCTCCACCTCCTCCATCTCCCCCTCCTCCATCACCACCACCATCACCCCCACCTCCGTCCCCGCCTCCTTTACCACCTCCTCCTTCTCCACCACCTTCACCACCACCGAGTCCGCCTCCTCCTTCACCACCACCATTACCACCACCTCCGTCTCCACCTCCAATTCCACCACCTTCTCCACCTCCTCCTTCACCCCCTCCATCTCCACCTCCTCCATCTCCTCCTCCATCACCTCCTCCTTCTCCACCTCCTCCATCCCCACCACCTCCATCACTACCTCCTTCTCCACCACCTCCGGTACCACCTCCTTATATTATAAAAGGACCATCTAATTATACAATTGCAAATGAAACATGTAAATTGATGGATATATACGATTTAGAAACACTTTATGGGTTTCAACAAATGCTTTTTAACGAAACTAATAGTACTTTTTGGGTTTACGGTACAGTTACTGATAAATATGAAGAAGAAACATATGGAAGGAGACTATCACATACTAGTTACACTGCCGGCGACACATATTTTAAGAATGATATTTGCACTTATCAAACGCCATCAAGTGATACTACAACATTAGTATCTACCGAATGGTTGAGAGACAGACAAAGAAGTAGTACATCAAAATATTATAAAATGTGGCACAATCAACCAGCGGACACCAGGCTGGAAGACGCGTACTGTGATCTTTGGAGCTACCAACTGTACAATTATCAGATATCTAGATGTGTTTGTGAAGACACGTATAACGATTATACATTTGAAGCAGGTTCTGGTGCGGGTTTACTTAATGGAATAACTGTCACTATAAAATCGTTGTTTCCTATCATCTTAATTAATTCTGGATCAGTGGCGAGTAAACCATTCAATTCAATTCATGACAATTCAGATAATAGCGGAGATTTAGTTATTGTAAAAATTAACCCTGTTCATTTCGCTAATTCATATCTTAAAAATATACATAATAATTATTTGACTGATGATGATTCCACCAAAATTTATGGTCCTTGGCATCATAGTATTCCAAATACTAGGATGAGTTGTAGTACAGTTACACTGTATGCGGGTTCAACAGATTTTTGTGAGTCAACACATTTTTATGGTATAAATCCAACTATTTCAATAGATTCTGAAACCGGTGCTTATAATATCGAATGTACTTTTGCTGAATACTGGACTCCAGACGACACAAAATATCCGAATTTTGAATGTTTTGAAAATTCGAATCATATTCACACCTCTTTTGCTTTTTATCAAAATGTGGATGATTCTATTTATGAAGGTGCTTATATATTCGAAGAAACATGGAATGATGCAGTTAACATTTATAGTGTTAAATTCACAGTTAATCTCGATTATGCCACGAGTATTATAGAGCCTTATTTTATGCAGTATAAGGATTCCAGTAATGTTTGGAAAAATTTGAACGATGGAGATTTAATATCTCATTTACCATTGTACCAAAAACCTACCAACTTCCTTTCCAGTTATATAACACAAGGAACTGGTATATATTTTGAAGTTTATGTAAGATCATATATGAAAGGTTTTAGAGTTATATCTTCGAGAGTTAATGGTAGAGAAATGGTTATTAAAGAAATAAGATATAATGATTTTCCTCTTCCATCTCCACCTCCTTCACCCCCGTCCTCTCCACCTCCATCACCGCCTCCTTCACCACCACCTCCACCTCCTCCATCCCCACCTCCTCCATCCCCACCCCCTCCATCTAAACCACCATTTCCACCTTTTCCACCACCTGTACCACATTGTAGTGCGTTTGATAAAGAAAAACTTATAACTGTTCCGTGTTCGGAAGAACATTATTTTATATGCACAAATGAGGTTGAACCTCCATCTTTGCCACCAATTTCACCACCACCTTTACCTCCATTTCCTCCACTTCCACCATTTGCACCATTCCAAGACCATATTGTTGTTATAGATAAATTTTTAAATTATGACGATTCATTAAAAGAATGTCAGAAACGAGGTGGTATATTAGTAGAGCCTTATTCTACTGAAAGAATACAGCAGGTACAAAATAAAATAAATAGTGTATCGTGGTTGGGAAGAGTAACTGTGAGAGGGAGTCGGGAATTCTTATCTCGGATTTTACCACATCCCCCACCACCACCTTCTCCACCTTCTTCTCCTCTTTCACCTCCGTCTCCACCTCCGTTATCTAAAAACTATTTACTATTTAGAATAAACGACAACTCTGATCAATCTCCAAAAGGTATTAAAATAAATAGTACTTGGACTGACATTGTTGTAGGAGAATGGTATAATACTTCAATATATTCAACGGTTCAATTTTGCAATAATGATGGGGACCACATACTTAAAAGTGTTACTATTAAAGGAGGAGGGTTGGTATCATTTGATAGTACATTTTTTAACTGTAAAGAATTAATAACAATTGAGCATGACTATCTAGATACTAGCCAGACCATAAATATGTATAGAATGTTTGGTATGAGTTGGGACTTGGGTGAAAAAACTAAGTTTAACAGTGTTCTGAATTTCAATACAATAAACCTTAAACATACGGATGAAATGTTTGAAAATAGTCTTTATGACCAAGATTTATCTCATTGGAATTTTGAATCTTTACAAACTGCAAATAACATGTTTAGTCATTCAGCGTATAACCAACCTATTAATTGGTACACTCCAAATCTTGTTAGTATTAAAGGAATGTTTCAAGGTTCTAAATTTAACAGTCCTATATCACTAACAACTGATCTTGTTAGTGAAATGATTGATGTTTTTTGGACACCTTATTATGGAGTGTCTTATAATAATGAGTTTGCACAAGTTCCTAATTTTAACGTATCTAAAGTAATAACTTTTCGTGACATGTTTAGTGGTACTAGGCTATTGGTAAATACTCATGAAAACAATTGTATAAGAAGACTTATTTATGAAAAGTTCTCATTCAATAGTTATTTTATAGATTATATTTCTAATGCTTATACAATTGAGAATTGGAGAGATGCAGAATGTTATTCACCATATTCTCCACCTTCAGCTATAAACAGAAGAATGATGAGTAATTTATCTCCTCCATCTCTTCCATCTCTTCCATCTCCTCCATTTCCACCACCATTTCCACCACCATTTCCACCACCATTTCCACCACCATTTCCACCAAAACCATCTCCACCACCATTACCACCTCCATCTCCTCCACCTCCATCCCATCCTCCATTACCACCTCCGTCACCGCCTCCTCCATCCCCTCCTCCATTGCCACCTCCATCACCTCCTCCTCCTTCACCTCCACCATCACCACCTCCATCACCTCCTCCTCCGTTTCCACCAACCTCACCTCCTTCACAACCCCCATTTTCACCACCACTTCACCCACCTAACAATCCACCGTTTTTCCCACCCGTTTCTCCACCACCTCCTATATCACCACCTCCACCATTACCACCTCCATTACCACCTTCTTCACCACCTCTACCATCTTCACCTCCATTACCACCTCCTTCACTCCCTCCACCATCTCCACCACCGTTACCACCTCCTTCACCCCCTCCACCATCTCCACCACCATTACCACCTCCTTCACCCCCTCCACCATCTCCACCTCCATCTCCACCACTTCCATCCACTCCTCCATTTCCTCCTAATAAAATAGATTTGAAAACTTCTTGTGCAGCAATGTTACAGAATGGTGACATTGTATATAAACCTTGTGATTTATTATTTAAACCAGTTTGTGATTTCCCGATATTCCCTCCTTATGCACCTCCAAATCCACCATCAATTCCTAATCCACCATTTCCACCACCATCTCCTCCAAACAAACCCCCATTTCCACCTTTTTTCAACTTGATGGTTCATGATCAGAAATTTACCTTTCAAGACTCTAAAAACTACTGTTTGGAAAATTCTCAAATTTTAGCAGAAGGTAATACACGTTCACAATTGGACCAAATGAAACAAATAAGTAAAAATATGGTAAATACAACTATATGGATTGGACTCTACCGTAAGAATGGAGTTTATTTTTGGAGACATTCTAACATTGAAGCAGACTATTATTCACTATTTCCTGATGCACAATCTCCAAATCCACCCCCTCCATCACACCCACCGAGTACACCTCCTAATCCTAACTTCCCTCCGAGTTCTCCTCCAGCGTCTCCGCCTCCACCACCTTTTCCACCGTTTACCGAAGGTTGGAAGTTCTTCTTCCCGGGATTTTATAGTGGTTTCAGCGAGTATCTTAATCGAGATCCAAATGGACGTATTGAAGAATTTTATGGAATAGGTAACAATAATTGCAACAAAATTTGTAAACGACATGGGGGTTCTTGTGATACCACCATATTGAAAGCAAAGTACGACACCATTCAAAGTGCAGATGCTGTTGAAGACGCATTTATTGAGGCAGGTCACCCTGGTTTCTGTTCTGAAATTAATTATCACGAAAGTGGGTATAAGGGGCCCTATTTCTATGGACTTTCAGGGTCTAACAGACAATGCATTTATGGCGACTCGACAATTGATACTGCATCAATCATTATTTCGTGTCCAAGAGAGTGGGGTTATAACTTACCTCTCTGTTATTGCATAGACCCCCCTCCATCGCCTCCACCACAAGCACCATATTCACCGGTGCCTTGTCCATGGTACAATAGGAATTATGAAAATTCTTATTCATCAATTCAGACCGGAGGCGTCACATATTCATATTGGAATCAAGTTCCAAGCTTAGTATTTTCGAGCAGTGGGATTATAGACTCTTCCATTCATGATGGCACCACTACTTCTATGGCACCAAAATGTCCATGGGGGTGGAAATGCATGGTTTGTGATAGTGCAAAAGCAAGCACTGGTGACAACACTCTTACTACGGATGTAAGAACTTGTCATAATCGAGATTACTCTTTCATGCCTACAAATCCAATTGGAGCGAATTCCAATACTTTCGGAGCCGGAACTTTTTTGTCGAAAAGTACTTATAAATCTGCTCCATGGGTGGATCGAGATTATGGAACGACTGGAATATTTAATACAAATTATGGTAATGGTTGGATTACGTCTAGATTTCAAAGCGAACCGTTCAGATTATATTCTGGTATGAAATATTTGGAATGGATACATAAAGGTACAAAATTAGGACGTAGTAGTTTCGGTGATTCGCTATATAATATTGATCCTTATGATAATAACGGATTCCCTGTCGTACATTCTGATTATGGAAGATACGATTCAGATGGAGATGGATTTGCAGATGCCGGAGAGCTTGATGGTCTTTATTTGTACGATGCGGATCAAGTTATAAATTGCCAGAATAATGGAGAAGGGTGTAGAGAAGCACAAAAGGCGGCCCAAATTTGTGCTCCAACCTGGGAGTTTTCTACCGCAGGGTCTTCCTCACTCGCACCTAAACCAGAATCTTGTTTGTCATCTTACCCCGATGGTACTCCTCTTCCTATCTGTACAAACCCTACAGACCCTACACAAGTTACAAATTATGAATGTTGCCAGCCTCCAGATGAACTATTGGAACGGTGCGATTTATCCGCTCATATTGGCAAAAATGTGTTTTTCAGAATAATAGATTTTGATAACAACGGATGGATACAAAATCAGATTCATAGTGTTAACTTTCGCGATTCTTCCGGAAATGAAATCAGTTGTGATGCACCCTCACCCCCTCCTTCTACACCACCTCCTCCTACACCTCCTCATTCACCACCATCACCACCATCACCACCATCACCCCCGCCCACTCCGCCGCCGCCGCCAACAAAATTCATCTGCGGTACAGGAGATGAAAACACAGATTACCCGTCAACAGACTCCTTCAATTACTGTCATGACAACTCGGGTTGCCCGTGTGGGCCATGTTGCTATTGTTCGTGCTTCGTGCCTAGTGTGGTAAATGTCATATAAAACATACATTTATCTCCCTATATACTTCTATAGAATTATTATTATTTATATTTAAACACTATTCTTTAAAATTATTAAGTTGTGCTCCCGAATCCACCCGAACCACGAAGGGAAGTGTTAATTTCACTAACAATAACAAAATTAGGGAGGTTTCCGTCAAACGATACGATTTGAAAGTAACATTTTGACTTTTCTAATATTACGGGTTCATCAGAAAGGTTGTCGACTTTTGCCATAACTTTTCCACGGTAGGATTTATCTATAATTCCTACAGAGTTTGATAGACGTAAACTTGTCTTACAAATAGAACTTCTCGGAATCAACATCCATCCGTGACTAGATTCACATTTAAAACCAAGATCAATCGTAAATGACCTTGCATTTTCGGGTACTGTAACATACACACTCATTGGTATATCAAGTCCAACATCTTGGTTTCTAACTGCATTATAGCAAGTTGGATGGTTTGCCCAGAGGTCACTGTCGTCAGCTAGAATATTTAGGTTTAGCATTACAAATTGTGTTTAAGAGTATCGTTCATCGATCATTTACAAAATAGTGTTGTAAAAAATATGGACGAGTTAGACATACGAGTGTGTAAGTTTGAATACGATATGTTTACACATTATATAAATTATAAATAAGCGTGCGACAATTTATATTTGGCACTCTCTGTATGTAACAAAAGTACATTTAAGATTATTCTATATAATCATCTTAGAATATTACTTCGTATTGGGTGACATTCGACAATTCTACTTTTTCGACATTGCTTTCAGAACTATGTCAAGTTGATTTTCCAAGTATGACTTTGAGATTTCCAGTTGACACTCTTCTTCGAATTTCATGTCCAACTGTTTAAACAATTGGACATGAAATTTCTTCAAGAATAGTTTTCTATTTGTATTGGGACCAATTTTTTTTACTGTTTCGACGATTGTGATAATTAATTTCTTTTCATCTATGGTGAAACTTCTATGAAACGAGATTTCTGAGTGCTTTGAAATCTCACCCGAGTGAGGGCAGCGTCGTGTAAAGACACTCTTCGTGATAGCCATTTCGAGTTCAAGACTTACTATGTCGCCTCACTCAAAAATCAAATCACCCATGCGTTTCTCTAACTGAAATTATACAAGTTCTGGTCAATCACATCAAATTTTTTGTTTTAATAACGGGATAAGTTTAATTTTTAATGGACTTCGGATATAATGGGGTAATAGATACGTAAATAGTAGAATGTGTGGAGTTTTCATTTTACATCCATTAGAATATATTGTAGTTCGTTTTACATATGTACATTACATTTAACAGTGTGTATATTAAAAGACTTTTAGAGTCGTAAAGAGTCTTAGAGTTTCAGAGTCTTAAAAGCTATCCACGACTTCCATTGGTGTCTAACAAATCAACAGTTCGGTATTCAAAAAAAAAGTTACATTCGTAAATAGTAAATGAAAAATTTTTTTTTAAATCATTAAAACAAATGACAGTGTTGGTTTATAATCCTTTGCAAGAAGATCAACTTGTTTTACCTCCACATCAATTTTTGTCAGATGAGAAAGTAAACGTAGTGTTTGTGTTTTGGTCTTATTGTTTAATAATGTTACTATCACAGTTTTTTAGTTATACTGGAGAAGCTTATGTAAATACGTAATAAATATTTATCTAATTGTATGAAAATTTACTAATTGATTTTCCATATAATGTAGATTTGTCAACCAATGGTGAATTGCAGCCTCCAAAAGCTAAAAGTATTCCACATATTACAAGCATAATAAACCCTATTGCGTTAAAAGGCGGTATAAGAAGAACGAGTATGGCGACAATCATGGGAAGCGATACCAGACATTTTTGTATTAAGTCTCTTGATGCAGTAAAGTATGCAATCATGTATGCTAACAGACAAACTACCGCAATGACAATTTGAAGGAACATTTTTTTATTTTACACATAAAAAAAAAAGCGGAATGTTTTTGTGTTTATACTTTTATAATTTCTCGTTTCGATATACACGGCAAAATTGAAAATATTAAAAGTCCTAATATTCCAACAAGACAACCAGTCACATAAAAAAGTATTCTGTATTCTATTGTTATATTTTCAAGTATATCATATGGTTTAGGGAATGCAAACAGTTCTACAATAGTGATCCATACAATGTTGTAAAACAATAGAAATAATATAGATTCGTTTATGGAACTATAAACTGTATTGTTCAAATGAAATATCGTGCACAGTGGAAGGAATACATGATTTCCCAAGTCATACAAAAGATATGACGTAAAATTGTTTTCAAATGTAACTAATGAAGGTATTGATGCTGGGAACACAATTGTTATTCCTATTACAACTATTACATATGCAATAAAACTAGGGACATTTACAATTATTTGAAACAAATGTGTTATAGTCGTGAATGTTAAAAACCATCCACTGTATTGAAACAGTACTCTCAATCCTACAAATGTAAGTTCATAGTATAGTATTAACATTCCTAACAACGAACACAAAAAATGTAACATTTTTTAAATTGTATTATTTTAAAATATTAAATAAAAATAAAAATGGAGAACACACCCTCTGTTGAATAAGATACTTCACCAATGTCTAAAATTCTTGCTGGTGATTTCTTCAATCTAAAAAATTAAACTGTTCAACTGAGCGCGTCGCTTGGATGAAACCAGCTTCCACCAGCTACCATATCTCTTCCATGTGTCGTTAGCACCCCACTTTTGCGACGGACCAAAGATCTCGCGGTCAGATGCTTTCGATGGATTGAACCCTTCGGATAGGTCTCGGGGCAAATCATATACAAACACCTTAGGGAAGAATGTCAATTTCCGCTGCTGCTCGGTGACATATGATGGTGCACTCATGCGCTGAGCTGCTGATTGTGCATCGGTCATGGCGCGTGCCCAAAACTTTTCGTAATTTATTGTATTGATTGTAAGTTCATAGTATAGTATTAACAAAAAATGTAACATTTGTAAATCAGATTATTTTAAAATCTTTAAATAAAAATAAAGATGGAGAACACACCCTCTGTCGAAGAAGATACTCCACCAATGTCTAAAATTCTTGCTGATGATTTTTTCAATCTAAAAAATGAAAATGTTAATAAAAGTGATCATGAAACATGGCTTCTGCGTGAGTATTCTAAACTAATGCACCGTGAATGTCTAGTAAAACGAAAAGAATTCTTTTTAAACAAAAATGACCCAAATAAACAAAATTCTTAAAAAGATACAAATCAGTATCTTTTGTAAAAAAAATAAATATAAAAATGTCTGCCATTCTGGATAAAATTGGTTCTATTCACTCTACGTGTTTAGTGGATGGGATGAAAGTGTTGCAACAAGTATTGTTAAATTGTGAACAAATGTTAAAAGATAGAAACTGTAAAAATATAGAAAAAACGAGCTCCATATTAGATTGTATGGACGAAAATAAAGAAGTAATTACGGGTCGGGGAGAGAAATCTATAAATATTTACTTTTACAATGAAGAACGAATTGGAGTAAAGTTTTTGAGAAATATACTTGAAACTACAAATGTTGAAAAAATAATCATTATAAGTTTAGAGGGACCTACGACTTTTACGCGGAAAGAAAGTGAGAGTCATAATGTTCAATTTTTTTTATTCAAGGAATTGTTTGTAAATATTACAAAACATGAGGTTTGTCCTCGTCACGAGTTGTGGACTGAAGTAATTCCGTGGTCAAATGAAGAACTCCCAAAAATTTTTGTATTTGATCCAATTGTTCAGTATTACGATTTTCCTATTGGAAGTGTAATACGAATAAAGAGAGTTTTTGGACTTAACGAACCAACTTATTACTATAGAGTAGTTACTGCTTGTTGAATACAAGTTTAGTGAGACTTGCTTTTCTTATTTTAGTATCTCCTTCAAGTTTATATGTAAAGTGTGTGTTATCTGAATTTAAAAAGGTGCATTTTTTATGTTCATCTTCTTTTATTTTTACCATTACACTTGTACTTTTCAACTTTTCATTTATTTCTTCACGTTTTTTAAAAAGTTCTATACTAAACTTGTTAATAATATTAACCGGGTTTTTAAGTATTTCTTCGCTACGAAAATCAAACTTTACCATTTTACTATTACAAATAATTTAAAATTTACCATTATAATCCCATTTTTCTTATATAATATGGATCTCATTATATAAAAAAAAATATATTTGCCGAAAACTATAGTTTACTAAATCACGAATGCATTCCAACTCTTCAAACATACTAATTTCTTTATTATACATATTTACCAATATAATCCCATTTTTCTGTTATAATCGGTGTCTTATTAGAAAAATCTTTTGATATTCTCCTAAAATTCGAGTTTACTAAAACACGAATACCTTCCAACTCTTCAAACATTTTAATTTCTGTGTCATACAAACACTCTGTGCTATTTTCATCATTAACAAATCTTTGTAAAACGTCTGTTGATGAGTTTATCAACATTTCTAGAACAAGTCCTATTTCTTTATTTAAAAGTTTCTTTTTTTCCATTTTTTGTCTTGCTGTTTTAAATTCATCATCTGTCATATCTCCTAAACTCCATTTTACTCTAAGATATTCAGATTCTTGATCATTATTCCATTCAATGGGATATAATATTCTTTCGTAATGATGAATATGTAGTAAAATTCTTACAATTGTAGAAATTGTTTGGACACTTTTAGAACCGTATGGTTGGTTCATTTTGCGAACAATATAAGAAATATTTGGAATTCCTCCACACATTACATCTCCTACATTTCTAGCATTTCTCCCATTGTCTCTCAACCATTGTATAAAATGTGGGTTGTGTCCAGTTGTATGAGATACTTTTTTTCCAGTATTCCAATCAAATAAAATATTACATTGTGTACAAAACATTTGCGGACATCCTTCAATTTTATGAATTTGTGTTCCACATGAAACACAAGGTTTACAATCTCTTGTAATTAACGCAATTGTTTTTACTTTGTTTTCGTCACATACATGTGACGGGTCATTTCTTCCATTTTTAGGTTCGTGACAATCTGGACAAGTGTACTCTGAACATGTTCCACATTTGTAAGCTGTACTCATAAAACCTTTGCATTCGGGTCTTGAACATTTCATGACAAATGCAGATGCAGATTTCATGTCTTCTGCATCTTGACTATTTATATTATTGCTGTATAAATATACAGTTAGATCCTGAATTTTCCGATTCAGTATGTTTAGTTCTTTCATTTTATTGCTATACAATTCTCTCGTGTTTTGTATTTCTGTTCTGACACTCCGTTTATGTTTTTCGACAATTATAGCCGGTTGTGTAGACGGTAATAGAGAACATTCACGTTGAAACAAAACTTCTTCTCTTCTTTTTTTGTAAACTTTATCTATAAAATATTTTGTAAACATTTGTGCTTGTGTACTCCTGTCAAAATATCGATGGCAGTTTACACAATTAAGGTCTTCTGTGCTTTCTAATGAGTATCTTTGTATACACGTTTTGCATCCAACATATTCACAAAACGGACAAGTTATTTTACTATGAGATGTTACATTATTATAACATATACTACAACACTCTGACATTTTTGAAAGTAGTTAAAAAAATAAATATGAACAAACGTATTAGATAAATGAATTATTTTGTTTTACAATTTCTCGTACTCTTCAATTAGCCCCACACAACCCAAGAAATCATGACTCACCGAAACCATGAAGGCACTTTCGTATTCAATATATTTTCTAGTGAAAAACTTGTCGATATTCGTCGCAAAAGAATGTATGTTGCAAATAAGTACATGAATCCACGTAGACCGCACGATTTCATAAATGCCATACTCTTGCACTGGAATTAAAAATTAAATTTGGGATGGATATATTTAAGCAATAGTCGTTCAAAATAAATTACGAAAATGTGTAAAGTGGAATTAAATGCCATGTCCATTCTTACATTCTTTTCTTGTAACTTTTTTTACTAGTTCTCTTTTCACTTTCTGTCATACCTAATGGAACATAACCGAATTCTTTGTTTTCTGGTAACTTGGGTGGACTTTCATAGCTTTTTGATCCACTTGGACCACTTTCACTTACTTTTTTACGTTTTCCACTCTGATTAGTTACTTTACGCTTTCCATCCAAGTTTGATGTTTTAGTTTTTTCTTGTACACTTTTTGGTAGTTCCATTTTATTACTCATTCCTCCCCCATCTTCTTCTCCGTCGCGCCACAAATAAACTTTATCTGTGACTGGATTATCACCATCTATTAGTGATATGTCACTTACCATATATATTTGTTCTTTGGATTCTTTTTTATTTTCTGTACTAATAATTTTACGAAGTTCGTTAACTGTACTTATTTGTTTTGTTGGTTCTGTAAATGTATAAGCTTCAAACATTTGCATGGGATCATCCGAGTTTTGTATCTGTATAGGATATTGTTCGTTTTCAAGGTCAAGTGTTAAATTTTCTTTTTTTATAAAAAATAGAGCATTCGGGCGTGTTGCTACATTTACAACTATAAACCAACCTTTATCTGTCCCGCGTTCTGTATCGTAATTTTTGTCACTTACAGTACTTCTATAACATTCAAGTAAGTGTAGAACATTCTGTGCATTCCACATTTTTTATATATAATATTTTTTTATAAATGTTATGTATAAATGTTCCGAGTTTAAATAGTATAACACAAACCATATCGGAAAAAAAAATTTACTTATTGTTTGATTGTATATCAAAACATTTATATTTCTTTTTAATTTATCAGTTCTATATGAAACTTACTTTTACTTTTTATATTATAAAACAGAGTAGATAAAAAACTTGTAATCTTTTATTTCATCTCCTAAAAACATGAACAATGTAAATGCCGTCAACACGGAACCTTTTAGTTCTTTTACTTTGTATGGATCAAAATTTGTGTTTCCAAATGGAAGTGGAATTTTTTCACTTATTTGGCGGTTGATGTAAGCGAATACGGCTATAAAACTAATATTGAAACATAGTCTGTACATATTTTCGAGTTTACTACCTTTATTTTTATGTTTTAACAAAATGTAACGTTCCACATATCGACAAAGAAAGGATGTTATTAAAAAATTGATGACACTGACTATTGCAATGGTTAGTATTTTTCTTGCATAAAAATCTAAATCTTCATACATTTTTGTTAATAGAATTATTTTTTTTATGCCACGATCAGTGTGTCTTCTTCGTGTAATGTTTCCAATGTGCAAAGCTCCATACTTTGACGAAACAAAGTAAACACTAATGCATTCATCCCCAGTTGTGTTGAAAACACGAGCTTTTTATCATTTTTCATCCGTAAAAATTTGATTCATGTATTTATGAAACCAGTCAAATTTGATGACGACGAACAAAATCACCAGCTCGGTGTCCGTAAAGAGGAGTTGACCAATCTCCTTATCATAAATAATAATTGGAGCGAACTTAAGCGATGAACATTATCTCACAAATTTACTAGTATATAAAACTTACTTCGGTACTGAAGCGAAAGCGATATCTAAACTGGATAAGAATATATTTTATTTACTTAAATATAACTTTTTAAAATCAGATTTTATTTAATTCATTTTTATTTAATAAATGACATTTGAAAATTTACTTTCTAAAGAACAAAAAAAAACACTTGAAAACAATAATTTACTTTCAAAAAACGAACTTTTGCTTAAAAATGTTCCTAATATGAGAGTTTTATTAGAGGATGGATCTATTAAAGAATTACTACCGAATTATACTAAAGTAATTGATTCTTTTTTGAAAAAAGAAAAGTACGATGATAATTGGTTGTATATAACTAAAGATCATGTTTACTTTGTTACTCGATATGGGAAAGCATTACCATTATTATTAATTAATACTGAGTTTATGCACATAGTATTAGACCAAAGTGGTTCCATGTGTGCAATAAATGAAGCAGTCAATGAAGGTGCCAAAGAAATTATTTCAGGTTTACCGGATAGTTCGATGGTTACAGTGACTACATTTAATCATGTTGTAAAAAATAGCAAACAAATGACAAAACAAGAGGCCATAAATTTTATGAATTTTAAAAAAGCAAATGGAAATACTGCATTATATGATGCTATATTAAGTTCTATAGAAAAAGAAGAAAGTTCTGGACATAAAGTAACTACTATTGTAGTAATAACTGATGGAATAGACAATGCGTCTAAAACAAGTCAACATGAACTTAAGAATAAAATAGAAAATTTCCAATCTAAACAAGGAATGAGAATACTTTTTCTTGGAAGTAATCAAGATGCAATTGTTTCTGCTTCGGGAATTGGTATACCGGTTAATAGAGCGTTAACATATGGTCACGATGGTGAAAATACGAAAAATGCGTTTAGAGCAGTCTCTGAAAATGTAGACGGTTATAGATCCTGTGGTGCGGATAATTTTACAAGGTCACAAAGACAAAATTCTGTTTCGTAACCAAACAGTTATATTATTTTTAAGATCGTCATAATCTTTTTATTTGTATTAAAAAATGAGATATACTATACACAAATATTCTTCAAGTTTGTCCAGTAACTCAAATGAAAATTCTTCGTTTAGTTATTGGGTAGAGCGTTTGAAGTTGGCAAATACTCCCGAATGGGTTGACATTGCAAAAGGATTATTGTCATTCTCAACAAATGTTGAATTTTTGGGTACTATTTCGGATATAGTCGGTATAGAACTTGATAAACAGTATATACGTGTAAATTATAATATATTTAATATAGTGGCTTTTGTTATTTTAAAAACTCCATCATTAAAATATCATATTACTTCATATTCTACACTTATTTTTGATAAATTAAGTGCTAAAATAAAAGACGTTCAACGAACTGATATGAATTTTTTCACACGAAAAATACTTGGTCTTTACTTATTAATAGATAATGAAACTATTTGGGACAGATTTTACAAAATAAATTTTGCAATTTTACTAAACTATACATTTAGTCATGTGCTTTTAAATGTTACTGATTTTCTTCTAACTGCTCATTTGGTAAAATATAAACATTTATTTTTAGGTTCAAGAAGTATTCCTATCACTTTTCAGAATGCTCTCCACACTTGTAAGAAAAAAATTGTAGAAAATATCGATTACAAACTTTCAATTTTACAATCAGAAAGTAAAAGGGAAATAGAATTTGTAAACAAACAGTTTGAAAAAAGTTTAAAAACAAATAATCCTTATGAAAGAGGTAATGAAGTTACATTGTTTAGATGTTACGAACTCATAACACATGGTTATAAGGGTGTAGTTTATTCTACTAAACTAGAAACAATATATAGAAATCATAATATTTCAAAAGAGTCGATGACTGTTTTAAATGATTTCAAAGGAAATGAAGATACAGATAGTTTTACTTTGAAAGTTGTATTTAGTTTTTTCACCAAGGATTCACTTCACAGTTTTTTACTGAGTTCTATTCAGTTTTCTCAAAAAATGTCTGAACTAAATATAGGACCTACTGTTTATTTAGACCAATGTTTCATAGGAGGTGGTGTTGTTTTATTTGATAGTGTGTACGAATATAAATATGGTGCTTATATTGTAATGGAAAAGTATGATTCAGACATGTTCAATTATTCAAGGAATAATGTAGTTACTGACGAGCATTTGATAAAAATAGAAAATCTTGTGACTAAGATGATTAGTAATGGAGTAGTGTGTTCTGATATTAAGTTACAAAATATTGTTATAAAAACGATAGGTTCTAGTGTAAAAATTGCTCTTATTGATTTTGATAATATATTTTGTTGTTCTAAAATAGGTTCATTTGATGCAAAGGAACATGGTTCTCCGTGTAAAAAAACATTAATAACGGATTATTTAATAAAACAACTAGTTCTAACACAGATATCCCTTCTTTCAGTATGGGATGAGATATATATGCAGATTACCGATAAAGGACGTTTTTCTGAAATGTCACATGACGTATTTATTTCAGATATACAGAAATTTAAAGTAAATAATTACTTCTATCCTGGAAATGTTGTACATGCTATTTCAGAATATTTGAATTGGAAAAGTCAAGGTATCGATATAATTTCGGAGTATACTAAAATAAAAGAGTATTTTAAACATTATTTTAAAAGAGATCTAGAAGATGACTACATGAGAACTTTGATATCAATTTATGACGCTAACTCTAACTCCGATGATGATTTGTAATAGGTTTACACACTGTTTATAATTGATTTTGTTTGATCAATAGTTTGATCAATATTTGATTCGTTTTCTTCTTTTACTAACAGACTCTGTGACTCTGTGACTCTGGTTTTATTAAAGTTATGAGCATTTGAGTTTTGAGAACTTTTAATACTTTCAAATGTATATACTGAAACTGCAAACAATGATATTACTACAAATGATACAAATTGGAAACTTGGTTTTACGTTTTTAACATAATGTTCATATACAGAAATGACAATGATTGAGATAGATGATGATATTGTTTTAGAAACTACACCATTATATGTAATCATATAACCAACAAGAATTCCCCCGAATGTACAAATAAGAGATAGAATTAATTCGTTTGTCGTAGATTGAAAACTGCACTTGAAATACTCTGTTAGTACTGCATAAATTATAGTTGAGAAAAACGACATTTTTAAGTTAAAACTCCACATATTATCAATAGAGTTGTCAAAAACTAGTTGAATGTAACTCCCACCTAAAGCTGACAGAGTACATTCAAGTAGTAGTAGGAATATCACAAAAATATTGTCAAAATACAAAGACTTTAGGTTATTTTTCATCAAAATGTTAGAACAGGATATAGTTATAAATAAAACAGATACTACTTGAGAATATGTAAATTTTTTATGTAACATTAAATAACTTGAAACCATTGTAAATGGGAGCTTCATTTGTAAGAACACAACATACAGTGTTGCTGGTACTTGTGTTAACACCCAGAAGGAACTAACATTCATAATTCCAAAACATAATAGTGGAATGATAATAACATGCAAATCCTTTAAAAATATGTCTTTTACATTTTTAGTTTTTAGGAAACAAAATAAGAATTTAAAAAGTTCAGAGTACATCAAAACTTTATATATACACTTTACTTCAAAAGTAGTTCTTAATATTGAAAATGTTACAAATTGACATATTAGCAGTGTTGAAGTTATAATCTGTATGTACATTTTTTACACTTAAAAAAATTATTTATTTATTTGAACTCGAAGTCTAAAAAAATAGAGTCATAGAGTCATAGAGTCCTAGAGTCCTAGAGTTCGTAGTACGTTTATTTTATTTTATAGTTGCAAACTATTACTTATTCCTCACATCCATACCTTTTTGTATCACAACTTTTTTCGCACGCACATTTTCATCCTTGTAAAATTTATAAATTCTAAATATTCCAACACAACAAATAAACGATACAATTACACTCAATAAAATGAAGAAAATAATGTCGACAGATTCTGAGGATTGTGGTGGAGGTGGTAGAGACGGTGATGCAATTGATACTGGGCTTGAACTCAAAGGTGGTGCCGATGGAGGTGGTTTCGTAATTTTTTTGAAGGCAAACACCGGGTCGTACGCAACACTAGAAATAGTATGCAAATCGTTTTTAAATGCAAAGTTTGTCTCAATCAAACGATTGGTTTTCATACATATCGAGTAACTTTTCCATGAATATCTAATCCCGGTTTTCGTAGTTTCATTCATATTGTAACTAGTGTAATGAGTTGGACCCGAAAAATCGTAAATATATTCTTCATCTTTAACAGTAATACTAAAATTTGAAATGCATTGTCCAACTTTTATTTTGTCGTGATAAATGGGTTGGGAAAATTCAATTTTATTTATAACGGACAATGTCGTTTCATAATCGAAAATAACCGAGTTGGAAGATATGTGATTACGATACGCATATGCGTTTGGTGGAAGTGTGAGTGATCCGTCACACTTTCCATTTTCTTTGAGAGCGTAACATCTTGGTTCTAATCCATCAGACTGTACTTGCATCGCTACTCTATTTGCAAATTCTTCACTGTACTTGTTGAAAATAAATTGATAGTGACATTCAGCATTTCCGATACTGGGCACCACGAAATGTTCGTATGCATCCGGTACAAAATGTTTTCCATAATTTATGAAAAATATTTCATTATCATTAGACTTTTGGAAAAGTTCACACAATCCATTCTCTTCATACTTTATTTGTTCGTCGCAAACACTCATAAAATAACTTGCTAATGTGTCATGCGTCATTTTTTTAGTTATTGAACGTGAAAAACTACTTCGTGAAGGATATACCTCATCTGATGAGTTTAGTAAATAGAATGTTTGACTCTCAAAATATTTATTGCTATTTTTCATTTCAAGTTTAAATTTTGTTCCTTCGTTTGACAATTCTATATCATTTGTGGATGCAAGATATATTTTCTCATCCCCAGTATAAGTGGTACAATTTGGGATGTCATCAACACATGCGTTTTTTTCTAATAATAGAAAATTTGTCTCTAAAGATGACGAAACTTTAATTAATAAAAAAAGAAGCAACATTTATAAAGTGTATTAAAAAAAAATAGTAAATTCTATTAAAAATAAAAGTACATTTTATAAAATATCACAGTACACTTCTTACTTCCATAAGCAACTGTCCCATTTGATTACTTCCAATTACGTGATTGTCCACTATCATTCCACCCCATCTAGTAATAATTGATTTTTTCTTTAATCGAGTTGCACTTTTTTCAAACTCTAGTAAATACTTGTCTCCTGTACTTTGCAACAAAAGTTTCAATTCTGTATCTTGATACTTTTGAACTAGAATATCTAAAAATATTGTTACTACATCTTTATGAGTCATATTTTTAGTCATTCCCATTTTTTTCATTTTTTTGATACCCATTTTTGCAAGGATTCCTACCATTTTTTTTCTAGAATACAAATCCACTTTATGTTGCAACTTCTTTTCACTTACACCCAAGTATTTAAAAGCTTCTGGTGTAAGTGATCCAAGTATTCCAGTACAACTAAACATAGTCTTGTATTCATCAATTACAAGCTGGGCTTGAAATGCATGTTCTGAACTTGGGTAATGAATTCCATTATAAAAAACAGTAGTCTTGTAAAAGTTGGAGAATTTAAAGTAAGGTGGCTTTGCATTACTATAGAAAGAAATGCACTTTGATTCGTCTACCGAGTCACCGTCGTGGCAATCAAAATATTCCATATTAAATGTAATTGTAACGTTAGTTTTCTTTCTGGATAGACTAGGTGTGAGTGAGCTCAATAATCTAGTACGAAAATGACCATCGACTAACCGTTTATTATTTTTCATAAATATAAAGTCATTATGTAAAAACTAAAGTTTTATATTGTAACTTTTTCTATGAAACTCTGTGATACCATGTTTTTTAATACCTTGTACATGTTTTTTAGTAAGATAACCTTTATTTTGTGAAATGCAATAAAAATTGTCTAAATATGGATATGTAGAACACAAATCAGTGACTAATTTATCTCTAGTAACTTTTGCAATAACTGAAGCTGCTGATACTTCACTGTATAACGAATCTGCCTTAGGAATACATTCATGATGTACATTTTTCCACTTTCTGAAAATAGTTCCATCGACAATTAATTTAGTCATTATGAATTCTGGATATTTCGATTCAAAATTTTCAAGTGCGCGTTCGAATACAACTCTTCTTGCTTCTCCCAAACCCATTTCATCAATTTCCGTATTTGAAACTATTCCTGTACTCCATTGACATTTTTTTATTATTTCTTGATAATACACATCTCTCTTTTTTGTAGATAGTTTTTTAGAATCTGTAAGTCCCGGTATAATTACAGTTTCTGGAATACACACTGCGGATGCCACTAATTCTCCGAACGCTGGTCCACACCCGGCTTCATCGAGACCTAACATTTTTTTATTTAATATTACAACATTATTGACACAAAACTGATTATATTATGTTGTTTACTAGTGTCAAACTATTTTTTAGAATAAAATTAAATTAAACTAATGAAATATGAACTAGCATTGTTGACATTCATCTCTCAAGATTTACACGAGTATTGTGAACACTTTTTTAAGTTTTATACAGGTTATCACAGAATAAAAAATAAAGACATTTACGTACTAAAAGAGAACTCTGAAAAATCACTCGGTTATTGTTTAGACAAATATAAACCAGTTATACTAGATAAACAACATAAGTATATGACTCATAGTAACAAAAGAATGATGAAATATGTTGAAATAGAACAAGTAAAATTGTTAAAAATGTATAAGAATGTTTTGTTTGTAGAATTAGACGAAATGTTCTTACCGGAACCGACCATGTATTCTAATATTTTGGAATATATAAAAAAAAGAGATTTTCCGGAATTTGTTGCACCAAATGGGTATGAAATTTTGAGCGATTTTCAACCCAAACTAAATTGGTCATTGCCTTTGTTGAATCAAAGAATAAAGATGGCACGTTTATGTGGAATGGATAAACCGGTACTGACTAAAATTCCATTACATTATACATTTGGTCCACACCAAGTAAGTAAATACAGTGCATTTTCTTGTGGAACTAACACTAGATACTTTCGTTCAGATTTGTTCAACATTCACCTCAAATGTATTGATCCTACATTATACACAAATAAAACATTTAAACAAGATATTTCCAAGTATTCGATGGAAACTTATATAAAAAAACGATGTTATCGAACTCAATACAAAGTTTGTGATATTCCTTATTCCTGGAAAAAAATATTTTAAAATACATTAAAGTTTTTATGTTGAGGTATTTTAACTATCTCCTAAATGTCATGCGGAAGGCACGTATGCGCGTATTCGTCACTTAATAGTTAATAATTATTTTTATAGAGTTAAAATTTTAACAACGGTTTTATAAATTTCGTAAAAATGGACGACCACTGCGCTATATGCTTTGATGAAAAAAATGTCTCTGTTCATACACTAGATTGTGGACATTGTTTTCATACTGAATGTATTTGTAACTGGTTTCGAAGGGGAAATGGTGCATGTCCTATTTGTAGGTCAAATCCATTTGAAGTCACAGAAGAACCTAATGTTTCTATAAGCAGTTACGTTTACAACCCTAGAGAAATGAAACAAAGAGTTTCGTATTTGCGAAGAATGTCAAAAAAAAAAAATGCACCCACTAATCTTAAACAGTATATAAAACGTTTAAAAAAAGCGGAAGACAATATTAAAGATATAAGAGCAAGAATGGCATCTATTAAAAAGGATAATATAACAGTATTCAAAAGTTGGCAAAAAGAATGTACAATGTGTTATAGAAGTTATAGAAATAAAAGAAGAATATTTACAGAAATAGCAATGTATGACAGCGTAGAATATCCTATACCTCATTAGTTAATTGTTTAAAAAGTTATTGACACAAACTGTTGGTTTTTTACCATCTTGTGTTTGTGGTGTTTGTGAAATAGTGTCTGGTTGTAAAATAGTGTTTAGATGTATCGGTACAGAAGTTACTCTGTACATACTTGGTTCTTTGTGTCGCACCATAATTTCGACACATTCTGATTCTGATTTTATACGACGCATTGGAGGCTCCATGTCACGAATCGTTTCTTTTAGCATTTTTAGTTTTTAATTAGTTTACGAAAAAAATTGACACTATATTACAAATAAAATATGATATTAACTTTTATTTATTTATGTTATTCCAGAGTGTTCCTTCTCCGATTTCTTGACTAAAATTAAATATGCATTAGGGAGTCTATTCGAATTACTTCTTCGAGAATCTATCATGCTTCGTAACACTCGAGAATTCCAGATGTATATGTATGTCGTCCCCAAATAAATGATTTTGGAATGCATTCTTGGGGTACTCTACAGTTGAACATTATGTTCCATACGGTCTCAAATTGACAGTCTGCTGCGCACTCTTGTGAATTTTTGTAATTCGATTTCGCCGGATGCAATTCGGAATATTTCAAATATTTTTTCCAGGACGATATATTTGTTCGCAAGATCGATTTTCCTCGAACTGCAAATTGTCCTCGTAATACATGTATTTCTTTATTTTTTTCAATCCATGGAAGATTTGTATTTTTTTCAATCCTTGTAAATAAACCTGAGAGTTGAGCAAATAATGTCTTATGTGAAAGTAAGTTCAATGTTTGACTGATGTTTCCAACGCTAAGAGGCGGGAATTTAATTTCACTTTGGACATCTCCTTGGACAAATATGTATAAATCTTCGTCATGTATGTGTTCGTATTTTTGAACAATATAATGAAGATATGCATGTGCTTCTCGACCTATATTATCAGTAATTGTGTTAAAATCATTATAATAACCAGATTTCTTCCAATTTAAATAAGTTTGTTGTTGATGATTGCTTGAATGTTGTGAACATTTTTCAAAAATAGTGACACTTGAGTATTCATTTTTATTCAACCAATCTAAAGGTTCCATGCACCTAGCCACTACCAAGTGCATATGCAAGTCATGACTAACACTAGGTCGACATGACAGATCTTTGGAAATACACCCACATGTCATTTCAATTTATCACCACCTATAAACAAAAAAAGTATTAGTTTATGAAAAAATTTGACGCTATATTATAAATAAAATATCTTCATGCAAAGATCTCCATCCAAAATGTAAAACCCAATACTCCCATGTCTTCCCTGTACTTCTTTATTATGTTACGATCGTTTGAAACTAAATATTTATTTTTAAGTTACTATAAATGGATTATAAACGTAAAAAAAAATTATTGACAGAAAAACTGTTACAAATGTGGAATGTACAAAATTTAGATGTTCCGTTATCTAAAAACCCATTGTTTAATTGGATTGTTCCACAACTTAATTCAAAAGAAAGGCTTAATTGGGCTATATGGGACAAAAATGTTTTGTTACAAGAAGAAAAGTTAAAGTGCATATTAGAAAATGGTCTTTCATTCTTTTTATGGAAGAAAACAAGTAGTAAGTTATTGGATAGCTCTGAAGTACATATTATTTCCAAGAAAGAAGCAACTACTTGTTTTTTATTTGATCTAATAATTTCATCTTACAACCCACTTTTATGTGATTTTGAAGACAATGAAAAAAACGTATGTTTGTTAAAAGGAGAAAATGATGCAAGAAAGAAAATTGACGAGAGTGATGCATGTTATTGTATTAAAGAAGACGGAGAGTTCAAAGGGATTGCAATTATATCTAGTATTGAAAAACTAAAATATTCATTTATAAATCCAGAAAGAGGCATGGAAGTTGTAAACAATGGTATGAAAGAACAAGAGTGTAAAGGAATAATTTATTTAGATGTAATACTTACAATAGAATCTGGTAAGTCGTATGGTTCAAAAATTTTACAAAAAATAGAAAATGATTATCCTGATCATATACTAGTGTTGTTTTCTATTCCAAACAGAAGAGCTTTGTATTTTTATAGTCACAATGGTTTTTCGTATTCTAGTATTGAAAAAAATTCTATAAATTTGTTACCATTTGTACTTGATAAAATAGATATTGCAATTGAAGCATGGCATGACGGATATCCTTTACTTACAAGACTTCACGCAGAAACTGAAAAAAGAGTTCCGCATATTTCTTTATTTTCTCCCGTTACAGATTGGAAAAAGAGAGATAATGTAGACGTATTTTTCGACGAAAACTCTTTAAGTTTTATATACTTTGAAGAATATGAAATAAAAAATTACGTGAAAAAACATGTACTTGATAAAAAAAAAGAAAATAAAATTATAATAATTACTCCTACCAACAGAATAAGTAAAAAAAAATACTACAAGATCACAAAATCTATTTTAAAAGCTTCACAAGAACTTTTAGATGAAAACAAAGATATCATAGAAATAACAGTAGCATGTGACAACAACAACGATAGACAAGTGATCATAAAAAAAACTGCCATGTATCTTTGGAACGAATATAAATTAAATCATAAAATGAGTTATTAACGGAACACAATTATTGATATTGTAAAATTATGCAAAATCTATAAAATATCCCGGATAAGTGTCATAGTAAAATGTTTTTAAATCACTAATTGCAGTTTCATCAACAATAACAAATGCTTCTACTTTATGATGTAGAGGTGTTACTTTATTTATAAAAAAGTAGTTGAAACTTTCTTCACCACCTATAATAATAAATGACTTTGGATCGTTCATTATTATTTTTAACTTTTGTTCTTGATACTCTCTAATTCTAAGTTTTAAAATCCAATCATTTGTATCTGTTATTTCAACTTTTTCCAAACATTTACTATACATACTTTTTGCGTCTGCGTTGTTTAAAACTAGATATGTAAAAGAAAATATATCCAGTAACAAAGTCAGCATCGTAATCTAAAAACGAAGACCTTTTTATATTTGAATTCAGAATATACTTTTCAAAGAGCACGACAATGACCAAGCGAGTTTACGCTCCGAAACCAGAAGAAATCGTAGTTGAAAATGATGTTGCGATAACAGTTGGTGACATTCTTGACATTATCGATTTTTTAAGTAACTAATATATTTTTGTAAACTGTAATAAACATAAAATGAGGACTAAAATATGTTATAGAAGTACAAATGATATATATGTAAATACGGAAAGTACAGATGTAAATGAAGAAGTGGCAAATATTTTGAGTAATACTTCCCAACCTTGTTCAAGGTTGGGAGATTCTCCCAACAAACGGTTTCTGTCGAATTTTCACAGCAATTTATGTTATCAATTTGCAGCATTACATTTGCTTAAAAATTTTATAGAGCTCAATGGATACGATAATTCAATTTTAGATAATTTAGACATGCATGAAGTTGATACATTTTATTTGGTGAATTATAAAACTATATATTTAAAATTGAATAAAGATCCTTCATTAGGTTATGATATTGTTTCTGGGTCAATAATGGAATTGGAAAATAGTTATCATAATAATCAAATTGAAAGTATGGGAGATTTCGAAGATATTGATTATTCGTATGTAGTTGAGACAAAGTTGTTGTATAATGATAATGGTAATTTAGTATTCAGTTCGTATGTACATCCAGATGATCCTGATCGTGAAGTACAATTGGAAATTGACTCTGCAACAAATATTTATGAAAGATTATTGCAATATGGATTTGCGTATGATTATTTTGTATCGTTGATTACTTTTATGAATTTAAAACAACTTATTTTTCACCATGAGTTTAAAGTTATACCCTTTCACCATTTCTGTGATGTTGGTACAAACACACAAGTTTCACAAGATTTTTTCGAACTGGGATCTTTTTTGTTAGTTACAAATAATGATGATGGCGTGAATCATTATTTATCTATAATTGAAAAGAGTAACAATTTATTTGAAGTTGGTGACGATGAAAAAACTTTACAATTTAATAGTTTTGATGATGTGATTGTTTACATTGAACAAAATGATTATGAATTAATAGTAAAACATAAAATTTACTTTAAAAGATGAAAATGTATTAATATATTTTTAAAAATGTTTCTGGTTTGGTGAATTTTAGTAAAAAAATAAATGCATCAAAATATAAGTATGTTTTTTGTTCTTGTTATAAAACAAATGAAGTATTATCAAATATTTTCATTATTAACTTGTTGTATTCAAGATTATCTTCCAATATGTAATTTTGACTTTGATTGTGCTACAAACAAATATTTACATGATAAAAACGACACTTTAATTAAAAATTGTCTTCATACCGAACAAAAAGTTATAAAACCTTTTTTTAATTTCAAAGAACATGCCTTCAAATCACTTTCAATGCACATCCCCGTAGAGAGTAATGTCAAAATATGGATGTCATTATCCGTCAAAGATGACTTCGAATCATTGCAATATTATCTTTTGCACCATATCCAAATGGGAATTCAAAAATTTATTATCTACGATGAATCATTAAACCATGAAGTATATGATTATTTTAGTGGTTTAGATAGTATAATTGTATTTAAAAGTAAAGAAAAGCAACAAAACTATAATCAAATTAGCGCTAGCAAACTAGCTGCAGAACATAATGTTGATTGGATAGGATTTTTCGATGTGGATGAGTATTTGTACATTCCTGGAAAATCGCTTACACATTTTCTAAATGATTTTGAGAGTAATGTTTCTGTTGTATCTTTACCTATGATGACTATACCATTTGGATTTTCTTATCCAGATTTGAGAAAAGGAATACGACCAAATAATGAAGGTTGTGTAAAATCATTTGTAAATCCTAAAGGAATTACAAATGAAATGTCGAATCCTCATATCAAACATTTAAAAGATGGTTTTTTACAAGCCATAGAAACAAAACGTTTTAAAACTTCACAATTTTGCGGAAATTGGATATTAGATAGAGAAGACACCTTGTATAAACCAGCAGTACTGCATTTTCACAATAAAAAATCATATGCTGATAAAATAAGGAAAATATATAGAGGAACCGGTGATATTCAAAGACCAGAAGATTATGAAAAATTAAGTGTTGTGCTTACCGATTTAAGTAAACCTAAAAAAAAAAAAAATTTCTTCAAATTATATGAAAATAATTTCAATACTTTAATTTCGAATACAATTAAATCAATGAATACTAATGGAATTTTTAGTTCATAAATTCAGTTTGAGAATCTAATTTTTCCGGATTTGGGGTATCCAAGAATCTTGGTCACTTTCCCCAAAATATTGACGATGTTATTAGTTATATTTATCAAAACGATTACGAGTTAATTACTTTAAAAGATGAAAATGTATTAATATATTTTTAAAAATATACAGGTAAGGTATCTGTATTGTATCACACACAGTGAAATGTATTTTCATGTGACACCACTAACAATATACCATCTACATTCAGTCTCACATGGCTCTCTCGACGATGACTCCCGCATGCACTGCAATTGTTGCTTACGATCCAGACCTTCCTATTCACATGAAGGATGGAATGATGCTCGTTGATTCGACTCTTAAAACTTTCAAGACATGTCAAATTTGTCACAAAACAGCGAACAAGTTTTTTCAAGTTTGTGTCAATGGTTGCATTTCTTGTGAGAATTGTGACGACTTCTTTAATTCTACACGCCGAGGAAAGCAGTGTAAGCAGTGCAAATCTGAAGTGTTTGACAAACCGATTTTTAACAAGGCGTTCACCGAAATTTCGGGAAAAGTGTCGGACATTTATGTTGAGTTGAATCATGGACTTAATCAGATAAAGAATCATGGTTATGTGACAGAAGGCATGGCAAATGGTGAAGTTGCGCCAAATTGGGTTCCGATTTCACGTGATAAAGCAATGAAGGAAGCAATGGATTTTCTTAAGAATGATCCTACTTTATTGTCTATTACAATTCCTCTCAAGAAAAAAAACGGCATCCCTTCAAAGGAAGACTTCGAAACTGAAGAAGAATGGAATGATGCAGTTGAAAAGTACCAAGAAAAGAAAATTGAAAAGTCGGAGAATGCAAAAGAGAGAAAACGTAAGCTTGACACATATGACGCTTTGGTGGAGGAACTTGAAGAGTGTAAGTCTAAAATTGCGAGAATGGAGAACATGTACAATGTTAGTCCCATTCCTTCTTGTTATTAATGTACAATTAAGTACATCGTTTTAAGCTTTTGTTGTATGTTTTACGAGTACTTGGCATTTCCAAGTGTAAAGGAACAAATAAAATATTTGAATTTTCCATTATATCTAAAATTAGGTTAATTGTTGCAATGTGATATAACGCATCAGAACTTTCGTTTATACTTTTAAAACTTTTTTCAGAAAGTTTTCTAATGTTTCCGGGTGTAAGAGATTTAAGTATACATTTGTTTTGAGGTTTTGTATCAAATCGTTGCATAAGCCACTGTTTTTGATCTTCATTTATAGGTTCATCTTCTAGAGGTACAACTCCATTTTTTTCTAAAAAGTGTGTTATCAAGTATATATTTAAAGTGTCTTTGTCATATAACAATCCCAACTTCATTGCAATTTTTTTGAAGACTGCGTAATCACACTTAACAGTTGAAGATTGTGCAAGTTTCGAGTATGAGTAAAGTATAAAATCTTTGTTTTTTCTGTAATAACTTTTAAAGTTTTCTTCGTTGACATTTGCGTAAATGTACCCTGAAAATGTAAGAAGGAATGGTTTCATCAAGTGCCATAAAAATAATGTCAAGTTTTGTACATTATTATTTCTAAATTTAATAAATGTGGATTGGTATTTTTTATTTTCTGAGGGAACTTTCGATATAAAACCATAACTTTCATACCATCCTTTACCGCTTGTAAATTTTTGATATCGTGTTAGATTCACGTCAACAGTTGTATTTGGAAACGTATATTGAGACCTATCTTCTAATGATATATTTTTTATTAGTCCTTTTTTTTTCAAATTAACTGCCCATGCAATAAGTTCGGTTCCAGTTTTAGGACATTTTTTTTGGTCATCATAGTATTTTATACTACTTATGTACATTATAAACTTGTGTTTTGTTGTCCGTCTCATTAACTGAAAATTCATACAGTTTTCTTCATAGTCATTGTGTTTATAGTCATAATAACAATTATATGATAAATTATCTTCTATTGTCCTTACAAATATTCTTACATCACTTTTAAGTGTTTGAATAATTTGGTTAAGTGACATTATTTAAACTAGGTTACTAAAAAAATATACGTTTTATTATATTAAATTTTTAGTTTTATATAATAAATGGAAAAATTAGATTTAAAACTCACGCTTGAAGAATATAGAAATTTCGTAAGAATATCATTAGAAAGATTGATAGAAGAAGAATGTTTTACAGTTTCGATTGACAGTAAAAATACAGAAAAAAAGGTCTTAATAAAACTAAAAAAACCAAAGTGGTATACAATGTTGGACGAAAATACTCAAAAAATTATATTTGATAATTTACAATCTCATATTTTAAATACACTTTCCAAACCCCAAAAGAATGGAAATTACTAAAATATCATAAAAATATTAAATATTCTCTACGAAGAGTTACGTTTAGACATCACTTGAACAAATAGTTTGTTTGCTCAATGACACTTATTACTTCTGACATATGAGGTTTACGGTCCTTACTAAGTACTGCTAAAATGTGAAGAGCCCATCTAGTTTTAGTACTTTGTTCATCAAGTTTTTTAGTATTTTCATAATCAGGAATAATGTTATAACGAACTGCTCTGCTTATGAGCTTGCAGACTTTTTTGTGATTGGATCGCGTGACGGTCATTGTCGTGTGTTAAGGGCTTTAGGACTCTGTGACTTTAGGACTCTGTGTGTAACGAAAGATAAGTATTCTAAAGTAGCATACAACTCTTTTAGTACTCAATGTAAGGATAACAAGATCCATAATATTTTGACATATTCGAGAAATAAAATTAATTAATCAATGTTAAGCTGTACTGTACATTTAGATATACAATGTATTCTAGATGTATTGGGAAAACACTCCTATTTATAGGTTGCTCTACTACTCGTGATGTAGTAAACCATTTTATATTAAGTTTAGAAGGTATACCTATAGAAAAACCAACTTCATATATACTAGATCAAGACTTCAAAACATGGGACATAACAAATCTAAAATGTGATGAAACAAAAGGTTATGGTTGTCATGATTGTACTTGCTCTTCAAATTCAAAAAAATGCAGATTTGATTGGGTTGATTTTGAAGCATTTCATAATATAAGTAATACTCGTATAATATTTTCATGGAAACCTCAATTGTACTCAGATAGTGATGCCGTTGCAATATATACGAGATTTATTAAAATGAAAAATGCGGTTATATTTATAGGAAAGGGTTTACATGATGCAGCATTTAATAATAATAAAATATTAAATAACTATAATATAAAACATCTATTCGGAGTGAGTAAAGAGTTCCATCATACAAACCGTATTATTATGCGTACACCATATAAATCGAAAAGACCGAAAGAGGAAGTTATGCTTAAACTAATACGGGAAGAACAATTAAAAACATGGGAAAATTCTAGTATCGAAATAATTGATGGATACAAACTAACTAAAAAAGAAACTCCATTTGATGAACACCATTATCTACATAATGTACATGAGAATCTGTTGAACATAATTTGTTGAGTGTGTGAAAATATGTTTACACGAAAAACATACAATCAATCTTAACACATTTCACTTAAACTTATATATATATAAAGTATTTAATGGAATTTAATGGGATTCGAATCACAAACAGATTCCAGTCGTGCAATCTTTTTTTTGCACTCTTCAAGTTCTTCTACTAAAATATCGTAGTTCTCCAATTTACGTTTTCGTTCTTTTGCATTCTCCGACCTTTCAATTTTCTTTTCTTCATATTTCTCCATTTCTTTATTCCAGTCTTCTTCATTTTCAAAGTCTTCTTTTGAAGGAGCTCCATTTTTCTTTTTTTTAGGTAGATTGATTGACTGTAAAGTAGGATCATTCTTGAGGAAAATCATTGCCTCCTTCATAGCTTGATCACGTGAAATTGGAACCCAATTAGGTGCAGTTTCGCCGTTTGCCATACCTTCAGTTACGTAACCATGATTCTTTATCTGTTGAAGTCCGTGATTAAGTTCGACACTAATGTCTGAAACTTTTTCCGCAATTTCGGAAAATGCCTTATTGTATAAAGGTTTGTCAAGTGTAACACCTTTGCACTGCTTGCATTTGTTTCCACGACGAGTAGAATCAAAGAAGTCTTCGCAATTTTCACAAGAAATACAACCATTTTCGCAAATTTGGAAAAATTTGCATGCTGTATTCTTACAAAGCTTGCAAGTCTTGAAATTATTCAAAGTTGATTCAATAAGAACCATTCCATCTTTCATGTGAATAGGAAGGTCCGGATCGTAAACAACAATTGCGTTGCTCTCGGTCATTGTCGTGGGCAGCATTGTTAGATGAGTTTTTTGTGTTGTGTCGGTTGGTGGGAAATCTGGTTCTTACGGTATACATTTGCTTCTATGAAATGCATATTCACGTGGGAATAGTCGAAATACTCACTAAAATTATTAGTAGCTGAAAGGAGAATATCAACGACTTGCCACTTGGTAAATATTAAAAACGGATTTTTAGGAATCGGACACTATCATAGAAAAAATGGAAACAATATTCTTAGCATTATAATTCACAGACGGACTAGGAAGGTGTTTGGTACATGTATTCTTGAAAATGCTATACGCGACGACGTCTCTTCACTACATCGGTTTGACGCAAAGTAATGTTTGTTTGAGGCTTTATAATTATTTCTGTGGTAAATGTATTTACGAAGAATGGTACGGAGCATGCATTATTCAGTCTGCCATTTTTCAGGAAATACTTCTCAAATTTAACATAATAAGTCATCTAAAAAAAGGATATCTTATTACCAATGATACTTATTACTGTTGGCACACATGGTTGTATGTTCCTAAATTTAATTTAAATATTGATGTAGGTAAGTTTATGAGTATGCGGGCTCTATCATCCAAAGGAATTTGTGTTACTATGTTTTCTATGCCGGGCACACTGGAGCCAAGTCATCTGATTCGAACCGATATGGACACTAAAGAAGAATTAATTATCCACAAAAAAAACGAAAAACTGTATCAAAAATTTACAACAAAAAATAATGTCTTTGACGATGCCGAAACCCCAGGATTCGTAAAACGAATTTTTCATGAAACTTGTAATGAAGATTTTTGTAAAAGGGCTCTTACAAAACCCTTGGATTATTTGTCATCAGTTATCTAAAGCATATTTTCTCGTAAAACTTGTACAAAAATGGACTTGTTGTAGAACATGCAAAGATACACCGACACATATCGATAATACTCTCGTAGTTTGGATATCTCCAAGAAAGATTGATTAAAAGTTATGTACCGTTAAATGTTGCATAACTGACAAAACCGGGACAGACATCATGAAAAATTGAGATGAGAGAAAACGACGTGTTTGTTTTATTGGTACACTGTCTTTTAACACATTTTGAAACATTGTATGTACAAGTAAAAAAATATTAGAATCTGTTTTCCAAATTTTAAAAATTTTCTCATGTAGACATTCATTAATTTAAATGATCACAATCATTTAATTTTTAAAGTTCGGTTTTATTGCAACTATATGTACAGTATTCTAGCATGTACATTTTATTTTTGGTACATTGTCCTTCCTGTGCCCATTTTTTACAATTTTCATTCTTATCTTTTGGATACTGGTGATTTGGAGAAATATTTGTAAATCCCCTTGATTGTAAAAGTGTGTGCAACTCTTCTTTGGACTTGTACATTGTAAGGTCTATTCTTTCATTATTGTTTATCAACAAATCGGGGTTATGATGCGTAATCCATTTAACTCTTATCTCCGGGTAACTTAAATTAAAAAAAAATAAAATTTTATCAGTATTTTTAAAAATTCACAATAAAAGATAAAAACATAATAAAAAATTATAATAAAAGTTAAATATGAAAAACATACTATACAATGAAATTAATATAAAAGTTGGACAAAATGCGAAAGAAAATGATTACCTTGTTAGAAACTCACATCCGGAGTTTACGTGGGTACATTTAAAATCTTATCCATCTGGTCATGTAATCGTAGAAACACAATTAATAAATGATGAATTATTAAACTATGCATCAAAATTATGTTTACAAGGCACTAAACAAAAAAACATGAAAGATATTTGTGTTTCTGTATCAAAAATAAAAAATTTGAAGGTTACTGAAACACTAGGAGAAGTTGAATTTAAATCTAACAAAAGAGTGATAACTAAAAAAATAGTATTTACTTAACGACAAGTTTATAAATATTATTTAAATTTTAAAATACTTTTACTATAGATGAGAAACCACCCAAGGTTGCACCTGTATGATATCCACCGAAATAAACTTTTTCATACGGTATAGCAGTTCTATAAAATACATCTTTATGTTTGTATTTAAACATAGGAATTAAAGGTACATCTTCATGTAATTTTACTTGAAGGTCACGAACCGCCTTTTTAACATCTAAAAGTGTAAGCGATTCTCTAATATTTTTAACATGTTCATCATATGGATGATCTACAGCTTTTGAGTAAGCTTCCTTACTATCAAATAGAGAACCAAGTAGTTTAGGAATATCTCCATCAAAAGGATATGGTTCACCAAGAGCTAAAAATCTGAATTGGTTTTCTTCTGTGCACATGTTCGGGTCGTTTGTACGTGTACAATAGTTGACTGTCGTAAAATCATTAGGCTTTACAATAACGTCGATTCCAAGTTCATCCATACCGAGTTGTGTTTGTAAAAGAGCGTTAAGTCGATATGGCTTTGTATTTGGAGCGTGTAATCTCAGATTTTTTTCCAAAGTTTTTCCATTGTAGGAAAGACCTTTTATTCCACTATATGTTACAACAAAGTTACCATTTGGTACACCTCCCCAATTAGTTGCTTTCCACCCTCCATTTTTAAGTATTTCGCGAGAAATATTCAAGTCTTTAATATTTCCTGTAATTCTATTTGTTATTTGTGTTTCACCACAAGTTTTGAATACACCAGATGCATGTTCATAAAACCCAAGATCTTTCCAGTTATCGTGATTTCCCATTGCACTAGTAATTTCAGAATAAATATCGTCATAGTACCTTGATACCTTTCCACTACCTGAATATTCATGTTTTTCAGCATCATATATTTCTTCCATTTTTGTCATACAAGCCATTACTTGACGAAATGCTTTGTTATTTGCTGGAAAATTAGTTCCTCCGGGCCCTTGGTCTAATAAAAGATTGAAAATTGTAGTACCTGTATTTCTATAAGATGCAAAACCTTCTTTGTGGAATTTATATGACGCAGGTACACCTTCCCAATTAGATCCTGTATGTATAGCATGATTTATAGTACTATTCGAAAGTGAATCAAACATAATTCCGCGATTATTAAAATAATGAAATTCAACAGAGTCTACATGTGGTCCAAAATGTACAATTTTTCCATCCGTACATCCTCCGTCATAGTCATGCTCGGAAAGTTTGTATTTGGGATCTAGCATTGTAACACCCCCTCCCATGCAATATCTGTAAGCTACTAAATCAGAAAAATATGATTTTTTGTCGGATAACCATATTATTGATTCAGAGGTGGATTCACTATATAAAAAAGGTGCTGCAAGAGGTGCATCATTTCCATGTTCTTTTTCTAACGCGGTGGAAATTCCTTGTGAAGAAAATTGATACCAGTAACTCTTGGGAAAGATTGGCATTTGTAATAAAGGTCTTAACATATTAAAAGATAGTCTAGATGGAGAAACAACATTAAAAATAGTTTGAGATAAAACTTCGATTTCTAAATCCTTCAGTGAATCAGTAATTCTTTTTGCATATTTTTCTGTACCGGATGCAGTTTTAAAAATATCAAAAGAGTATTTTACATCATCGGACGTTATCAATGTATTATCACTCCAGTGAATATCGTTTTGAAGATCAAATTTGTAATTAATTTTTCCATTTGAAAGAGTATTAATTAAGGGGTTTGATTTTACAATGAGCGGTACAAGTGTGTCTAGCGGTTCTGCCATCATAAATAATTTTGTAAACCCAGGTATTATTCCATGTGCAACGTTTTCAGTTTTCATTTCTTTAAGCACATGTAACATTGAATTTTTATGTTTAGGTTTAGTTGCAGATATTCCTACTTTATATATGCCACCGGATGAAAGGTCATTCCATGAATATTTCTCAGGCATTATGTTTGCATTGGAAACTATTGTATCCTCGTCTGAGTTACAACAACCTGCAGACTGATATACTTCTTGAACATCTGTACACGTTGCACCTATTGATGTATAAATGATGTTTATCATTTATTATGCAAAAATAAAAAAAAAATTGATAGTTTAGTTTCATAGTATATGTGACTTTAAGACTGTAAGACTCTGTGTGTAAAGAAATATAGTTATTCCATTCCGTGTTTGAAGTGCTTTATGTAAGGATAACAAGATCCATAATACTTTTAAGTATTCGAAAAAAAATTATTATTTATGTGTTACTCCACTTCTTGTGGTTGTGTAACATTTTTATGTACCAAGGACTCACAGTCTCAGCCAATAACGAAACAGAGAACCACTACAAAATCGCCACACGACGATGCCCACTGGACCCTTTCGATCACTCGGAGTCTTTGACGTTATTGATAACACTGGAAATAAACCCTCGTTTGGAGCATCTAGTAAAGTAAAAGTTGTAAAATCGACGAGTACTTACATAAAATATATTCGAAAAGATGCCAGGGTGAACCCTACACCTAGGCACGCAAAAGTAGTTTACATGGGTAATGGCACGTGGCAAGCAAGTGTCGGTGGATTTCAATCGATAAGTGTTACTTATTAGTTTTAAATACTATTATAAAAAGTTGATATTTAGTTAAAATTTTATATATTTAGATCAAAAGTTGATATATTTAGATCAATTGTTGATATATTAAGGTCAAAGTTGATATATTTGGGTCAATTGTTGATATATTAAGGTCAAAGTTGATATATTTAGGTCAAAGGTTGATATATTTAGATCAATTGTTGATATATTAAGGTCAAAGTTGATATATTTAGGTCAAAGGTTGATATATTTAGATCAATTGT